>OLOY01000193.1_pt1 | contig 55990 bp, 42 predicted proteins | sample 1672771 | NCBI WGS metagenome assembly OLOY01 (sample SAMEA3136722, study PRJEB25190) | human gut metagenome
TAAATGGTCGGGTTGAAAGTTTACCGCTGACCGATATGCGGTATATAAATGGTTGGGTCGAAAGTGTGGTCCTTCGCCGTAAGGCGGAGGACTTTTCCGTAATTGAGGATAGACAAATGAAGAAAACAGGATTTTATATTATCAAAGATAAATTCTTTGAAGATATGCTAGATCCGTATCTCAAAGGGAATAAGGCAGGAAACAGGCCTCATTATTACTGTTTTGAAGATACGAATACCGGAATATATTGGATGATTCCATTGTCCAGTCGCATTGATAAATACAGACGGATTATAGATAAAAAGGAAAAGGCTGGGAAACCTTGCGATATTCTTCACATTGTCAAACTGGATGACAGTCGGGAAAGTGCGTTCCTGATACAGGATATGTTTCCTATTACAGTAGAATACATAGAACGAGAATATACAATTGCTGGAAATCATCTGATGCTGACGAGTGAGCATACCGCCACAGAGATTGAGCAGAAAGCGAGAAAAGTTATAGGTATGTTAAAACGTGGTATAAAATTCACACCGACACAGCCAGATGTTATGGCAATATTGGAGAAGTTGAAAGCATCTAAGTAACTTTTTGATTTTGTGAATGACCGCAATTTGACCGCAAAAAGTCCGGTAAAAGAAAATAATAGTTATAATACTGCTAAATATAGTATTTGAATTATAATAGAAAATACTATATATAGTAGGAAAAGGAACGACATTATTGAGTTTGAATAATTAAAAATTTCTGGAAAGCCTTATAAACAGGGCGTTTCCGAGTAGATAAAGTTCTATTTGATAACAAAATGATAACACAAGAGATTTTGGCATTATTTATCCGGAATCTTGTGGTTATCAGGTAATATGTGTGAAACCAACAAAAAGGTCTTACTGAATTGAGTGAAATCAATTTGGTAAGGCCTTTTTTTCATGTGCGCCTAGCGACGCACGTTTCTAACGGGTTAAAGTCCCGAATCCACCCGGTAGTGGGAAGGATATAGCCGAAGGCAAGACAATGGTATCTTGTAGGAACACCGTATTGTGATGACCTAGAATATATCCGGGCAAGAATACAGTAATAGATTAGTTAAGTGAGTAACGCAGAAGTAATCCGACCAACGGAAGGAATAATGGTCTCCGCTCCGCTTCAGTCGGTGCAGAACAGACGTCCTCCGGTAGGGCGCAAGGGTACTTTTGATGGACGGTACGGCTGTCGAAGGTGCCTTTGCGTTACTTTTGACAAAAGTAACAAAACCGCCGTATCCGGCGAAGATTTCTTATAATCGCCATAATTGGCGGAAATACAAATTATGTGTCATATCTGGCACGCTTTTTAGAAGGAGAGGTGAGGAGCATAATGATGAGAAGAACGATCAGCGGCATGATTGGAGCTGGATCGCTGGCTCATAACAGACGGGATTTTGTAGCTGAAAATGTAGACCCGGACAGAGTACACCTGAATATCTGTTATCAGAATGAAAATCTGAAAGAAGTATATAAAGAGTTGTTTGATGATTCTGTGGAACGGTACAATGTGGGAAAAAGAAAGGACCGGCAGATTACAAATTACTATGAAAAAATTCGTCAGGGAAAGCAGGAAAAGCTGTTCCATGAAGTGATTTTCCAGATTGGAAATCGTGAAGATATGGCGGTAGGGACGACAGAAGGAGACCTGGCGGTAAAAGTACTGGATGAGTATGTAAAGAATTTTCAGCAACGAAATCCAACACTTCATGTATTTAGCTGTTATCTGCACCAGGATGAAGCTACACCGCATCTGCATATTGATTTTGTTCCTTATGTAACTGGCTGGAAAGGGAAAGGAATGGATACCAGGGTTTTCCTGAAGCAGGCATTAAAAAGCTTGGGATTTCAAGGTGGGAACAAACACGATACAGAGTTGAATCAGTGGATTAACCATGAAAAAGAATTGCTTGCAGAGATTGCACGACAGCATGAAATTGAATGGGAGCAGAAAGGGACACATGAGGAACATCTGGATATTTATAATTTTAAGAAGAAAGAACGTAAAAAAGAAGTACAGGCACTGGAACAGGAGAAAGAATATCTCACTGCTGAGAATGAAGGACTGACTGCACAGATTGCGGAAGCAAGAGCTGATATCCAGCTTTTAAAAGATGATAAGGAGCAGGCAGTTAAAGATAAAGAGGAAGCTGAGAAGCGTGTGGAAAAAGCTGAGAAAGATCTGTGCAGCTTGGAAGAACGCAGAGAACGGTTACAGCCTGTTATGGATAATGTCAGTAAGGAAATAAAGGAATATGGAACCATTAAAGAATATCTGCCAGAAGCAGGCACATGGGAACGTGCAGCAACTTACCGGGATAAAAAAATAAAACCACTGTTTACCCAGATGAAAAATAAAATTGCTGCAATGGCTGCTCAGGTCAAAGAACTTACTAAAGAAGTAGAAAAATGGAAACATAAATATCAGGAAACAAAGCAGGCATATAACCGAATGCAGAGAAAGTTAGATACAATGCGTGAAGAAAAAGAGCAGTTATCTGAGGAAAAGCAACAATTGCAGGGCGTTTCCGACAGATATGACCGGGTAGTGCGTGTTCTTGGAGAAAATGTTGTAGAGGATGCGGTACAGAAAGATATACAGGAGCAGAAAGCATTAGAAGAAAAACGGCAAGTGGAGCAAATGCCCAAAGGAAGTATTCACGAAAGATTGGCTTGGGGTGCCAGAAAAAGTGAGATGGAGAACCAGCAACGTAAGAAAAATAAAACAAAGAACAGAGGAATGGAGAGATGAGACGATGCAAAAGCATATTTATGAAGAAAGTAATAGATTGAGCTACACAATGCATGGAGATTATTATCTGCCGGATCTGGTAGTGGATGAGGAAGAACCGACATATGGTAAATACGGAATGTTGCGAAAACAGTTTCTGAAAGTGCATAGACCGGCACGATATCAGTATTTATTGATGACGGGGGAGCTGACGGCACACTTGAATCGAGTTGATCAGGAAGCCAGAGAACAGGTGAAAATTATGCTGAAGCAGATGGCGGAAAAACAGGGTGTGACGGAACAAATGAAAATGCAGGATCAGATGAAATGGGTTGGTTTAATGAATAGCATCAAAGCCTGTGCAGAAGAAATTGTGTTGAAAGAGAGGGTATATATGTGAGTAGAAAGGGTGATCGAAAGGCTGCTCTTTACAAAGATGAAAATAAAAATTGCTGAAAAGGCATGAGTGTTGTAGTGTAAAACTCTTTTGACATTGTGTTTTCCGTTAAGTAAAATATCTTTGATAGACAGATAATGAAAAAATGATTATTCTTGGCTCAGATCAAGAGAACAAATTACTTGCGAAGGGAGGAAATTATATGGAGCTGAGTATACAGATAAAAAAATACCGAACAGAGCTTCATCTATCACAGGAGGAATTGGCAGAAAAGGTATATGTAACAAGACAGACAATTTCTAATTGGGAAAACGAAAAGAGTTATCCTGATATTCATAGCTTGTTACTTCTTAGTTCATTGTTTAATGTATCTCTCGATCAATTAATTAAAGGAGATATAGAGAAAATGAAAGAAATTATTAGCGAGCAAGAAATTAAAAAGTTTAATTATTATGGTTCCATCTATACAGTTCATTTGGCCGTGTTGATTATATCGGCAGTACCTTTGTTTATGTGGCTCGGAAGGTATGCGTATATTCCGTTTGGGATTTTATTTATTATTACACAGTACTGGGCGTTAAAGGTTGAAAAACTAAAAAAGAAAAATGATATACAAACCTATAAGGAAATTGTTGCATTTACGGAGGGAAAAAAATTGGATGAACTTCATAAGGCAGTTGAAGTGGGAAAACGTCCTTATCAAAATATATTAAAGGTTATTATCAGTGCGGGTGTTACAGCGATGATTTGCTTCTTAATTGGAGTACTGATGCACTTATTCTTGAATTAATTAAATTTAAGGATATTTTGATTTGTAGAACTATAAAATAGAGCATTTTTCTCGCGGATTTTAACCGGTAGTTAAGAAATCGAAGCCATAATTAAACGAAGGCTCAATTGTAAACACATATTAGAAATACTATAATGAGAATATAAACAGGAGGTAGGAACAATGCAAATTGGTGAGAAGATAAAAAACTATCGGAAAACTGCGGGATTAACACAAGAACAGGTGGCGGATTATTTGGACGTTTCTACTCCTGCGGTAAATAAATGGGAAAAAGGAAACACATATCCAGATATATCATTACTTCCGGCAATTGCTCGATTATTAAAAATTGATATGAATGAACTATTTTCATTTCGTGAAGAATTGACAGAAAAAGAGATTGGACAATTTGTGAATGAGCTTTCGGAAGTTTCATTGGATAGCTTTATAAAAGCTTTTGAGATGGGAAAAAATAAAATAAAGGAATATCCTCATTGTGATTCGTTGATTTATTCAATTGCTACTGTTTTAAATGCGGCGCTAACTTTATCCGATGTCGATGATGAGAAAAAGTTGAAATGCAATAATGTGATTGTTGAATGGCTAGAACGAACTGCTGAAAGTCCGAATGAAAAGGTAAGGATTTCCAGTATTTTTATGCTTGCGGCGAAATATATACAAATGGAAAAATATAAAGAAGCAAATATCTTTTTGGATAAAATTCCAGATACTGTGATAGATGCCACAATTATGAAAACGAATGTATTAGCACACCAGGAAGGGACAGATATTGCAGCGTTCTTTTTGGAGGGAAAACTGATGCAGACAGTTACGAATATACAAAACTATCTGTATAAGTTGATAGAAATGGAAGAAGAAACAGGAAATCATTGTAAAGCAGAAGAGATTGCCGAAATCACAGAACATATGGTATCGTTATTTGGTCTGTGGGATTACGGTAAAGTAGTACCATATCTATTGATTGCCGTGTATCGAAAGGATGTAGAAAAATGTATTCAGTTGATAAAAGAAGTGCTGATGGAGTCACAGAAGCCATGGAAGATGGTGGAATCACCTTTATATTACAGATATGTGGATACAGTACAGGGAAAGTCTTTTTCAGGCGTTGGAAATAATTTTGTTCGTGCATTAGCTACAGAAATTGAAAATAAAGAAGAGTATGAATTTTTGAAAGGAAATAAAGAACTGGAGGCGATTTTTTCTCAATATTTGAAATAGATTGCGATAAAAATATATAGAAATGATAAAATAAAAGCTGTAAAAATCTACGTTGAATTTTACAGCTTTTTGTGTATAATAGAAGTAGCAGAAACAATTTAAAATCAAAGGAAGGAGCTGAAAGAATATGGCAAATATTTTACCAGTATCTGATTTGAGAAATTATAATGAAGTCCTGAAAAACTGTCATAAAGGAGAACCAGTATATCTGACTAAAAATGGCAGAGGACGTTTCGTTGTCATGGATATTGAAGATTATGAGCGTGACCGTGCAGAGAAAAAGCTTCTCTTGAAGCTGCAGGAAGCTGAAGAAGCAGTGAAAGATGGCGAAGGTTGGCTGGATCTGGACGAACTGAAAGCACTTGTGGGGGAATAAGATGTTAAAATTGCGGATCAATCCGATTGTTGCAAAGGATTTGAAAAACATCCGAGATTATATTGCTGAAGATAACGAAGAATATGCAGCAAAGACCATAAAGGAAATTTACGGTAAATTTGAAAACCTTCAGATGTTTCCTGGAATGGGGTCGGATCTCTCCAAACGGGTCAGCTTTCGGGCAGATTATAAATATGCGATATGGGAAGATTATGTGATTATCTATAAGGTCGGTAACGAATATGTAGAGATTTATCGTGTAGTTAACCGATATCAGGATATCACGAGAATCTTTGATTGATAACAGAGATGTGATAACAAATTGATAACACCGTTCAGTACAGCCTGTGGACTTTGGACAGTGGAACACATATAAAACCAGATAGAACCATAATCCCTATACAAAAGTGTATAGTGATAAGATTTTATTTGCGAGTTTGAATAATTTCTAATTTGCATAAGATATTTTACGTAGCAGGTAGTCGATAAGGTTGCCTGCTATTGTTTCACTTATTCTTATTTGCTGAATTCTAATATTATAAATGTTGTCAATAAAAATGTTTGATTAATGTTTATGATAGGGTACAATATAATTAGCAAAATAAAATATCGCACCAGCGGTGCGAGAAATAATGAAAATGGGGTATGAAAAATGGCAAGAGACACATTGTTTTCTGGAGAATCAAAAAATATTGAATACAAAATCACTTTACCAGATAAAAGTGAAAAGTACATGAAAACAATCGTAGCTTTTGCCAATACTCAGGGCGGAAAGCTGATTGTAGGTATAGATGATAAAACACACGAGATTGTGGGTGTGGCAAACGAAATATTATTTCAGTTGATGGATGGAATTGCCAATGCTATTTCAGACTCTTGTATGCCGCAGATTATTCCGGATATTGAACCACAGACAATAGATGGAAAAACGGTTATTATTGTGTCCGTAGAAGCTGGAAAGAATCGCCCATATTATCTGAAATCAAAAGGAAAAGAGAATGGTACCTATATTCGTGTGGCAGGTACATCCAGACAGGCATTTCCAGAAAAGATTAGAGAACTTGAAATGGAGGGTGCCAGAATTTCTTGGGATGAACTTACTTGTGTAGGCTATCCTGTTTCAAAAGAGGCAACAGAAAAGCTTTGTAGTGACATTGAAAACTTTCGGGAAAAAGCTGGAATGGCAGAACGTTCAGTGAAGAAAGAGCAGCTTATTAACTGGAAAATTCTGAAACAAAGCGAGGGGCAGCTATTGGCAACGAATGCCTATGCATTATTAACTTCTGACTATTTTCCATTTTCTAAAACCCAATGTGCAGTCTTTAAAGGAACAGATAGGGCAGTATTTCTGGATAAGAGAGAATTTATAGGACCAATCTATACACAGATTGAATCAGCAGTAGATTTTGTTTTGAGAAACATAAGACTTGGAGCAACAATTGATGGCTTGGTGAGAAAGGAAAAATATGAACTTCCGCCAGAAGCAATCAGAGAAATGATTATCAATGCACATTGTCATCGAAATTTATTGGACGAATCTTGCATTCAAGTTGCAATATATGATAATCGACTGGAGGTGACTTCTCCGGGGGGACTGTACAATGGACTGACATACGAGGAAGTCATGAATGGTCATTCTAAAATCCGAAATAGAGCAATTGCCAATATTTTTAGCCAGATGGGACTGGTAGAAGCATGGGGTAGTGGGATAAAAAGAATTCTTAATGCTGCGAAGGAATATGGACTTCCAGAACCAAAATTTCAAGAATTCGATAATATGTTTCGGGTAGAATTATTTAGAAATAATTCTATGACAGAGTCGGAAAAAGAAGCCGGAGAAAGTTCGGAGAAAGTTCGGAGAAGAGTCGGAGAAGGTTCGGATATAATTAGAGGTTATGAATTGTCAGATACACAGAAGAAAATTGTGAATCTTCTTCTCTATGATAGGCAGCTATCGGCAGCAAAAATAGCAGAACAATTAGGTATGGGAAGCCGGAGCATAGAAAAAAATATTAAGAAATTAAAAGAACTTGGTATTCTTATCCGGCATGGTTCTCCTAAAAATGGATATTGGGAAGTTATAGATTGTGGGAAAAAGAACAATGAAGATACCGAATGATTATATGGAAGGCTTATAGAAAGTACGTTTAATTGTAGCAAGATAATAACAGTTTATTAATGTTTAAATGCACAAAAAATAAGGAAGATAAAAATCAGGAGACCAGCTATGAAATTTTTGGATGCGATATTCAAAAAGAAAAAAGAGACGGAAACTACTGCGAATACACCCGTATCAAAATCAAAAGAAGCTCAGAGCCTTAAAGAATTAGAGGGATTTCTGTGCAAGTTGCAGGAAAGTGACCACTATATTGCGAGAAGTGAATATTATGAGCAGGTCGGTGGATATGCAGAAACGGTTTCCTTTATGCGGAAGATGGACGGGGAGGATATGCTGGAGGATTTTTGCAGTAAAAATGGGCTGTCTCCGGAGAATGTGCAGGAGCTGTGCACAAATTATGAAAACATTATATCTTTTGTGGATAATATAAATGAGAATTATCTTTCAAGAAAGAAACAAGAAGAAAAAGAGTATCTGGATAACATTTTGAAAGACATAGATCCTGATATTTGTCTGGATGAAAATCAGAGAGAGGTAATTCTCTCTGATGAGGATTATGGGTTGGTCGTTGCCGGGGCAGGTGCGGGAAAAACAACAACTGTTGCGGCAAAGGTTAAATATCTGGTGGAGAAACAACATATTGATCCGTCACAGATTTTAATAATTTCTTTTACAAATAAAGCCGTGAATGAGTTGCGGGAACGAATTAATAAAGACTTAAATATTCCCTGTCCGATTGCAACATTTCATTCAGCAGGAAATGCGATACTTCATAAGAATGATCCGCAGAATCTTAATATTGTAGATTCTAATAAATTGTTTTTTTGCATACAGAGATACCTGAAAGATAAAATTTTGCGTGATCCGGTTATGGTGAAGAAACTGGTATTGTTCTTTGCGTCATATTTTGATTCGCCTTATGAAGGTGATGATATTAATGATTTTTTTAATCATGTGGCACATGCAAATTATGCGACTATGCGAAGTGAACTTGAAGATTTTCGGACAGAAGTAATAGATCGTAAAACACGAAATAAAGTAACAATTCAGAATGAAGTAGTACGTTCTTATCAGGAAGTAGAAATTGCTAATTTTTTCTATCTTAATAATATTGATTACGAATACGAACCTGTATATAAATATAATATTATGCTGTCCCGTAAACCGTACACTCCCGATTTTATTATCCGTCAGAATGAGCAGGAGATATATATTGAACATTTTGGAATTACAGAAGATGGTCACAATTCGCTTTATACTGAAGAACAGTTGGAAATGTACAAAAAGGCAGTAAATGATAAAATCCTTTTTCATAAAAAACATGGAACAACACTTATTTATACATTTTCTTCTTATAAAGATGGACGAAGCATTTCTGCACATCTGGAAGAGAAACTGCTTCAGCATGGAATTGAACTGAAACGCCGTTCTGATGAGGAAGTGGCGAAAAAATTAGTATCTTCGGAAGAAAACAGATACATTAAGAGATTGATTATACTGGTATCAAATTTTATTCGAAATTTCAAAGTAAATGGATATGATGAAAATGATTTTGCAGTATTGAATCAGAAAACAGATAATGTAAGAACAAAATTATTTCTGGAGATCAGCCAGGCATGTTATCTGGAATACAAAAAGTGGCTGATTGAAAATCATGCAGTGGATTTTGAGGACATGATCAATGAGTCTGCCCGTGTTTTAAATAATGTAAAGGAAATGAAGCAGAAACTGGACTTTAAATATCTGATTGTTGATGAATATCAGGATATTTCGCGGCAGAGATTTGATCTGATTAAAGCTTTTTCGGAAGTGACATCAGCGAAGGTTATGGCGGTTGGTGATGACTGGCAATCTATTTACGCATTCAGTGGTTCGGATATCACTCTTTTTACAAAATTTGAAGAAAAGATGGGATATGCCAGACTCATGAAAATTGTTCATACATATCGAAATTCGCAGGAAGTCATTGATATAGCGGGGAATTTTATTCAGAAAAATACTTCACAGATACGTAAATCCCTCATTTCACCAAAGCATATTGAAAATCCTGTGCTTATTTATACATATGACAGTACAATGAAATCTCCGAATGCGAATAGAAGAAGTGGGGCAGATTATGCAATTGCTTATGCAGTGCAGACATCGCTGGAACAGATTATAAATTATGCAAAAAAAGATGGAAAAGATCCGTACAGTTTAAAAGTACTGTTGCTGGGAAGGTTTGGGTTTGACGGACAGCGTCTGACCAGAACCGGTATGTTTGAATATATTAATCGGGGATCGAAAGTTAAGTCAGTAAAACATCCGCAGATGAATATTACCTTTATGACGGCGCATGCGTCCAAGGGATTGGGGTATGATGAGGTAATTGTAATTAATGGACGTAATGAAACTTATGGATTCCCATCAAAGATTGAAGATGATCCTGTTTTGTCACTGGTTGTAAAAGAGGACAGGAGCATGCAGTATGCGGAAGAAAGACGCCTTTTTTATGTGGCGATGACTCGAACAAAAAACAGAGTTTACTTTATAGCTCCGGAGCAAAATCCATCAGAGTTTCTTCTTGAAATTAAGAAAGAATATAAAAATGTTTCACTTTGCGGGAACTGGTCAGAAGAGCCGATTGTTTTGGATCGAAAAAGATGTCCGGTATGTGGATTTCCCATGCAGCTCAGATACAAACCGGCGTATGGACTGCGCCTGTATATTTGTACAAATGAACCTGAAGAATGTAGTTTTATGACAAATCATATTATGGGTAAAAAGCTGGGAATTATGAAATGTCCCGACTGTCAGGACGGATATTTGATTGTAAAATTCAGCGAGAACAGACAGTATTTTCTGGGGTGCACGAATTATCAGAATAATGGAAAGGGTTGTAATAAAACATTATCTGCAAAAGAATATTACAAGCTTATGGGCTATGATGTTACCGAACTGGACTGGTTACCAAAAAAGGAAATAAAGAAAGAAAATGCGAAACCACAGCAAAAAACAATTGAATATGTAAGCCATAATGAACAACATAAAAATGATAACTGGGAACAGAAAATTCTGGATAAAAATGCGGATTCTGAAAATAGCCGCAAGAAGTATCCGAAATATAAAGGTCACAGCTTGTTTGAAATTATTGAAACGGTCATGAATGCATTGGTTCATATAAGTGAAAAGAAATATTTTGGTGTGTCGATACTGACTGGAGTTTTGCGTGGATCAAATGCGGAAAAAATAAAAAAGAACGGATTGGACAAAGTAAAAGAATATAATGCATTATCATATTTGACGGGAGAAGAAGTTACAAGACTGATCTACTGGTTAATTGGACGTCATTATATCATTAAGACCACCGGGCAATATCCGGTTCTCCACATTACAAATGAAGGATTGAAATATGCGGAACTGTTTACACCAAGAATTGCGGGAAATCTTCGGAAATGGCTGGAGACAGAAGCGGACAGACGGTTATTAGATGAGCAGGATATTTGATTTTCAGTCAGAAAAGTGGCTGAAAAGCAATACGGGGAAGATATATCAAGATGCAATCGACGTATATTACAAGATTCTGGAAAATAAGAAAAAAGGGAAAACAAAAAACAATTACAAGGACATAACCGTTACGAAAGATCAGATCTTATCGCAATAGAATGGCATAAAAGAAGCTTTTTGTGTATGCTAGAAGTAGCAGAAACAATTTGAAATCAAAGGAAGGAACTGAAAGAATATGATAACACCGTTCAGTACAGCCTATGGATATAAAGAAACCTTAAAGAACTCCACACCCGGGGAAATGCGGTAAATAAGCTGTTTCAAGCCGCTCTGAGAGAAAAGTTATAAAAGAATCTTATCAAAAGTATATCTGAAAAGACACTGAGATGATTATTCCGGAACTGGGAGAAAAAGGCAGAAAGAAAAAAGTAAAAATAGTGCAGCATCCCGGAAGAGCCGGAAAGGGAAGTTTTTACAAGTGAGTTTGCTAAAGAATGCAAAGTGGGTGTGCGAAGGGACAGGCTTAAAAAGCATATTCTACCTTCGAGGGGTATGATTTTCCTCTAAAATAGAGTACGATTAATATAAAAAAGGGGAGGTAGATGGATGGATCTTATCAAAATTGGAAAATATATTGCAGGTAAGCGAAAGTCATTGGGTATGACACAAAAGCAACTGGCAGAAAAATTAGGTATGAGTGATAAGTCTGTTTCTAAATGGGAGCGAGGAGTTTGCCTACCGGATGTATCTGTTTATAAAGAACTTTGTTCAATTCTTGGTATTAGCCTCAATGAGTTTCTGGCGGGAGAAGATATAGCCCAAGAGAACATGATTCACAAGTCAGAAACAAATATTGTTGAAGTAATCAGAGATAATATAGATAAACAGAAATGTCTAAAGGTTATGAAATGTATATTATTAGTCATATCTATCTGTGCGGCATCAGTAATCGGATTTACCATATACCGTCTGAAAAAACCACAGAATTATATTTCTCCTGTTGCAAAGGATAGCATAGAAATGCAGACGGTAGAACTGCTTGCTGGACCAGATGGAGTATTCGTCTACAAGTTTATCACAACGGATGAATATAAAAAACTCAGATTACATATTTATCGATACGAATCAGGAAAATTGAGTGATCAGGACAAAGTTGAAATGGGATTTGAAGATATTGGTTCGCCCAAAAGTGGCGAAATCGTAATGGTGCCTGATTTCGATAATTATGTAATTAAATTAATTATTTCTGGAGATGGTAGTAAGTTGTCAACTGAAATTCCTATTTTAGAAAATGTAGAAGATAGAGAATACTATGGCAGAGCAGCAACTGAAATAAAAAATGTCGTAGACATTAGATACAATAAGCAACAGCCACTTATTGCCTTTGTTTATGATAATGACGAAATGAGTGTTCCAACTTTAGACGATTTTATAAATAACCAAACAGATTTTCTTTCAAAAAATGATTATGTGTATTATGTAGCATATGAATTTTGTAAGTAATAAATTTGATAATATGTTTCAAATTAAAAAGGCATATGTCAAAAAAAGTTATTGACATATGCCTTTTATAGGGCTATTCTTATATAAGAAAAGCAAGAAAGGAGCAGTCTATGCCAAGACCAGTAAAATGCAGAAAAGTCTGCCATTTTCCCAATGTTTTAGAATTCCTTCCGGCAGATGATACGGAGAAAAAAGCACCCATTGTTCTGACGGTAGATGAGTATGAGACAATTCGTCTTTTGGACAAGAAAGGTTACAGTCAGGAGCAGTGTGCAGTATCTATGCAGATCGCAAGAACAACAGTTCAACGAATTTATGAGATCGCCAGGAAGAAAATAGCAGATGCACTTATTGATGGACATCCCCTTAGAATTGAGGGTGGGGATTTCAGAATCTGTGATGGTCAGAGCAGTAACTGCAGTTTTGGAGGGTGTTACAAACAGGAGATTTATCAAAAATATGCAGTGGAAAAAGGAGAAGGTATTATGAGAATAGCAGTAACATATGAAAACGGACAGATTTTCCAGCACTTTGGACACACAGAAACATTTAAGATTTATGATGTAGAAGAGGGGAAAGTGGTACATTCAGAGGTAGTAGATACCAATGGAAGCGGACATGGTGCATTGGCGGGAGTTCTTAATGCATTAAATGCAGATGTTTTGATCTGTGGCGGAATCGGAGGCGGCGCACAGACAGCGTTAGCGGCAGCAGGCATTAAGCTGTTTGGAGGAGTTTCCGGAGATGCGGATAAAGCGGTGGAAGCTTTTATTAATAAAACATTGGATTATAATCCGGATGTGAAGTGTTCCCATCACGAGCACAGCCACGGGGAAGGACATACATGTGGTGAGCATGGGTGTGGAAGTCACAGCTGTCATTAAGAAGGCCAAAGAAAGCTAAAATTGTATCATGGACTTTATTTTTTGTTGATTTTATGGTAAAGTTAATCCATCTATACGATTAAATGGATGAGGAGGAGTTTCCAATGAACGTTACTGAAATCAGACGTCCGGCTGACATGGAAAGAATTACAACACCAGAACTTGCGCAGGCTTTTATTGAAGAGCAGGTTGCGCTGATCAGAGAACAGGTAGGGGATAAGAAAGTTCTTCTTGCTCTCTCCGGTGGAGTGGATTCATCTGTTGTTGCAGCTCTTTTGATCAAAGCGATTGGACAGCAATTAGTATGTGTCCATGTAAATCATGGTCTGCTTCGTAAGGGCGAGCCAGAGCAGGTGGTTGAAGTATTCCGCAATCAGATGAATGCAAATCTTGTTTATGTGGATGCAACAGATCGTTTCCTGGACAAGCTTGCAGGAGTTGAGGATCCTGAGACAAAGAGAAAAATTATCGGTGGAGAATTTATTGAAGTATTTGCCGAAGAAGCCAGAAAGCTTGACGGAATTGAATTCCTGGCACAGGGTACCATCTGGCCGGATATTCTTGAATCAGAAGAAGGTATCAAAGCACATCACAATGCAGGTGGACTTCCTGAGGATATGAATTTTGAACTGGTAGAGCCGGTCAGAATTCTTTTCAAGGATGAGGTTCGTGTTGTAGGTGATGAGCTTGGTCTGCCTCATGGTATGGTTTACCGTCAGCCATTCCCGGGACCGGGACTTGGTGTTCGCTGTCCGGGAGCGATCACACGTGATCGTCTGGAAGCAGTGCGCGAGTCTGATGCGATTCTTCGTGAAGAGTTTGAGAAGAACGGTCTGGAAGGAAAGATCTGGCAGTATTTCACCGTTGTTCCGGATTTCAGATCTACCGGAATCAAAGATGGCAAGCGTGCTTTTGAGTGGTGCTGCATCGTTCGTGCAGTATGTACAACAGATGTTATGACAGCAACTGTTGCTGAGATTCCACATGAACTGATGGTTCACATTACGGACCGTATCACTCATGAAGTTGCCGGAATCAACCGTGTACTTTATGACTTTACACCAAAGCCAACCGGAACTGTAGAGTTTGAATAAGTTGAACGCAGATAAGCATTCCCCCGCTTCAAGTGCGCGGAGCACTAAGCGGTGAGTGAGGGGGATGCTTATGTCAGTGGGAGTTGAAAGCTCCCACTGACATATCGCGAAGCGACTGCGTTCATGAGCAAGTAGCGAAGCGGATTGCGAATGTCCGCTTTACCGCAGATCGCAGAGCGGATCTGTGCAGAGGGATATATAGGCAATAGTCTTTGACATTCCTGCTCCCTTTTGATACTATATGAGTAGAAAAAATTCAGACCTCCCCCGGGAGAAATTCGGAGGGAGGCCTTTCTAACGAGGTGTAAGATGAAAAACGAAAAAAATTCTACGCATAGCCACCACAGGGGGAGTTTTTCCGGCAGGATCGGTTATGTACTGGCAGTTGCCGGTTCAGCAGTAGGACTGGGGAATATCTGGAGATTTCCCTATCTTGCAGCGAAATATGGCGGTGGGATCTTCCTGCTGATCTATATTCTTCTGACAGCATCCTTTGGTTATGTGCTGATCATGTCAGAGACAGCTCTGGGACGAATGACCAGAAAGAGTCCGGTAGGTGCCTTTGCACATTTTGGGAAAAAGAAAGTCTTTAAGGTGGGAGGATGGCTGAATGCAGTGATCCCCATGCTGATCGTTCCCTATTACAGTACCATCGGAGGCTGGGTAGTTAAGTATCTGGTGGAATATTTCAAAGGAAATGTACAGAAAGTATCTGAGGACGGATACTTTGGAAGCTTTATTGCAGATTCCTGGCAGGCAGAGCTGTGGTTTATTGTTTTTGCTGTATTTGTCTTTGCCATTATTCTGGGCGGTGTACAAAATGGAATAGAGAGAATGTCAAGGATCATGATGCCGGTTCTGGTAATCCTGGCAGTTGTAGTTGCCATTTATTCTGTCACACGTCCGGGTGCACTGGAGGGTGTGAAATATTTCCTCATCCCCAATGTGAAAAACTTCTCCTGGATGACGGTAGTGGCAGCTATGGGACAGATGTTCTATTCCCTGTCCATTGCAATGGGAATCTTATATACCTATGGCTCCTATGTTCCAAAGGATATGGATATCGAGAGATCTACCACACAGGTTGAGATTTTTGATACAGGTATTGCCATGCTTGCCGGTCTGATGATCATTCCGGCAGTGTTCGCTTTTTCAGGCGGAAACCCTGAAACTCTTCAGGCAGGACCGTCCCTGATGTTTATTACCCTGCCCAAAGTATTTGCAAGTATGGGTCTGGGTACTATGACAGGAATTGTATTCTTTGTACTGGTACTGCTTGCGGCACTGACCAGTGCAGTTTCTCTGATGGAGACCAGTGTTTCCACAATCATGGATGAGCTTCACTGGGGACGTAAAGGAAGCTGCGCATTGATGGCAGTGGTTATGATCGTTCTTGGAACTGCTTCCTCTATGGGATATGGACTTCTGGATTTCATCCGTATCTTTGGAATGAATTTCCTTGACTTCTTTGATTTTGCCACAAACTCCGTTATGATGCCTCTGGCAGCACTTGCAACCTGTATTCTGGTACTGAAGGTAGTTGGAATTGACAGAATCACAAAGGAGATTGAGCAGTCCTCTCCCTTCCGCAGAAAGAAGCTGTACAAAGTATTCCTGAAATACTTTGCTCCTGCCTGCCTGATCATTATCCTGCTTAGCTCTATTGCCAATGTACTGGGAATTATAAGCATGTAAAATAAGAAATGCTCCGTTGCTTCGGCCGCGGGGCATTTTTATGTCTTGGTATTTACACCAATGACAGAAAAGGATACAATAACAACAGGAAAAAATGCAATAGGATAATATAATAGGAGAACATACAAGATGAAAAAGAAACTTCTGGTCAGTATGCTGGCCGCAGCCATAGCAGCCTCTGCGCTGACGGGCTGTGGGATTACTGACAGCAATCATACAGAAAAGAGTTCTGCAAAAACAGTAAAGCTGGATCCTGAGGATCCTGTTTTCCTGACAGTATGGCATTATTACAATGGCCTGCAGCAGACAGCTTTTGATAATCTGGTAGATGAGTTTAATAATACGGTAGGCAAGGATGAAGGAATTTCTGTAAAAAGCTACAGTCAGGGATCCGTGCCTGATCTGGAGAAAGCGATCACAGATGCAGCAGATGGACTGGTAGGTGCGGATGAGATGCCCGACATCTTTTCCTCTTATGCAGATGTGGCTTATACCATTGAGAAAAAATCCGGCCTGGCAGATCTGTCCCGGTACTTCACAGAGGAAGAACTGTCGGAATATGTGGATTCCTATATCCAGGAGGGATATTTTGAGGGAGATAAAGCCCTGTATCTCTTTCCTGTAGCCAAATCAACAGAGATCATGATGATCAATAAGACAGACTGGGAACCCTTTGCCAGTGCTACAGGGGTTACGTTGGATCAGCTTTCTACCCTGGAGGGGGTAAGAGAGGTGGCTGAGAAATATTATGACTGGACAGATGCCATGACTCCGGATGTGGCTGATGACGGCAAGGCTTTCTATGGCAGAGATTCTATGGCAAATTATTTTATCATTGGGATGAAGCAGCTGGGAAAAAATCTGTTCCAGGTGAAGGACGGCAAGGTTACTGTGGATACAGACAAGGAGAGCATCCGCCGGCTGTGGGACGATTATTATGTACCCTATGTTATGGGATATTTCGCAGCCTTTGGTAAATTCCGCTCCGATGATGTGAAGACAGGAGATATCCTGGCTTACACAGGTTCTACGGCATCTGCCATGTACTTCCCGGATAAGGTAGAGGATGATGAGGAAAGCTATACGATTGATTATATTGTCCGGAATGCACCGCTCCTTAAGGATGGCAAAAACTACAAAGTACAGCAGGGCGCAGGTATGGCTGTGTCCAAATCTGACGAGAAACATGAATATGCCTCCAGTGTATTCCTGAAATGGTTTACTCAGAAGGAGCAGAATCTGAGATTTGTGTGTGAATCGGCTTATCTGCCTGTGCGGAAGGATGCAAATACCATCAAGGCCCTGGATCAAGTGGTCAAAGAGAATTCCATTGACATCAGCCAGAAGGCTTATGATTGTCTGAAGGATACTATGGACACCTTTGACAAGACGGAATTTTATACTTCGGCATGTTTTGAAAACAGCTATGATGCCCGTCAGATCCTGGAGCATAATCTGTCTGATAAAGCCACAGCAGATAAAACAGCCATCGATGAAAAAGTGGCTTCCGGTATTTCCAGGAAGGAGGCAGCTGCTGAGTATCTCACAGATCAGGCCTTTGACCAGTGGTATGAGGAATTTTGCAAAGCATTAAGTGCAAGTGTTGAAAAATAAAAAAGGAGATTAAGATGAAAAAGATCCAAAAGCAGAAAAAGCCTTTGCTGAGAATCTTTTTGATTCCTCTTTGTGGAATTGTATTGCTTCAGGGAATCTTATTGTTCACCATACTTATGTGCAGTGGGGCAAAATCAAAGATGGAGAAAAATATACTGGAGGCAGATTCCAATATTCTCCGGAACAGACAGCTGATGCTTCAGAATGCAATGGCAGACCAGTGGCCCTCTGTGAGGGAGGAACGCCAGGATCTGACCAACGTTCTGGGGGATTTTCTGGAAGAGCAGGAGCAAGATATTGCAGAATTCAGGGAGAGTAAAAGTCTTCAGGAGGCCTATCTGCAGCAAATTTTTCCCAATATGATCAGAGCGGTGCAGAGAAATACAGCCTCCGGATTATTTCTGGTTCTGACCAATGGGAGTCCGGTGGAAGAAGCCTCAGATTATAACGGATTTTTTATAAGGGATTCTGATCCTCAGAGAAAAACTGCTACCAATACAGATTTGCTGTTGGAGAGGGGGAACAAGAATCTGGCCGCAAGGCATCCATTTCCCTGGATTATGCCTGGTCTACCCGATTTAGCCTGGCAGGAGAGGGAAAGCGGGCAGCAGATGAGTTCTTTTACCAGCCCTATAAAGCGGCTATCGCCCATCCTTATACAGATATGGTGAATCTGGGATACTGGTCAGAGCCTTTTATCCTGGAAGAGAATCCCATGGACAACCATAAGATGATAACCTATTCTCTGCCCCTGGTTTATGGAGATGAGGTATATGGAATCCTGGGAGTTGAGGTATCTCTCAATCTGCTGGAAGAATATATGGATGTGAGGGAGCTGGATGAGAATCTGGATGCAGGATATATACTGGCCTATAAACAAGGAGAGGAAGAGGATATCTGCGTGACTGGACAGGGAAGCCTGCATGAAGCAGTGCACAGACAGGGAGGAACCTTTACACTTTTACCGCAAAAGGAAACAGATCTGTATGTGGTAAAGGATGTGCTCAGAGGAAAGCAGAAGATCTACGCGCTGACCAGTCCCATGAGTCTGTACAGCAATAATGTCCCCTATGACAATACAGAATGGGAGCTGTGCGCCCTGGTGACAGAGAAGTCCATATTTGGAATGGGAGAAGGGCTGTACAGAGGTATTTTAAATGTTCTGTTTGTCTGTGCTGCCATTGGGATTTGTGTGGTTATCTTTGTGGTAAAGCGCGTAATGAGACCGATTCATTCTCTTATGAACAGTGTGAGAAACGGGGCAGAGGGAATCCGGAGCTTTCCACCCTCTAAGATTCTAGAGATAGATGAACTTCATGATGTTTTGGAGAGTGCCACAGAGGCTCAGAAAAAGACAGAGGATCAGCTGAGAGAGGAAAAGGAACGTTACCGGATTGCTGTGGAGAGCTCGGAGGATATCTTTTTTACCTACAGGATCCGGGAGAATAAGCTTGAAATTATAAACAGCGAAAGAAGGGATGGCATCTGGAGCCGCAGCCAGCAACCGGAAATCCTTACAGGCATTTATGTTCATCCTTTGGACCTGAGAAGGATCACAGACCGCTTTGCGTATGCTGTGGATACCATAGATGAAGATTTCAGGTTGAAACAGAATGAAGAGGGGGATTATCAGTGGTTTAACCTGTCGGCAAAGGTGGTCTCTGATGAAACAGATGCCAGAGCTATGATCACAGGATATCTGCACAATATCAATCAGCAGAAGGAACAGGAGCTGGAGGAGATCCGCAGGAAAAAAATGGACCCGGTCACTTCTTTTTATAATATGAAAGAAGGGCTGCAGGTGATCCAGGATATGCGCAGCACCCAGCAGGAGGGAACCCTTTTTGCTCTTCATATATATCCTTTCCGACAGATCAATAAGCAGTACGGACTGATCGTTGGAGACCTGCTTCTGAAACAGTTGGCAGAGATTCTGCGAAAGACCTGTGAAGCCATGAAAGATCAGCCGGTTCTGGTGCGTGTAAGCGCAGGGACAGTAGGGGGCTGGATGCCGCAGCTGGATGAGAAGACTGTTCAGACTATGATCCGTCAGGTGGAGCAGGAATTCAGTCAGTTGATCCACAGAGATGTTTTGAAACCTGCGTTGATCAGTGAAATGGTACAGGCCGACAGGGTGACTGAGACTGAAAAACTGGCAGAGCAGCTGGAAAACAGGCTGAAGCAGAACAAAGTCCTCTCAGATGACTGGGACTTTGGTAAAATTATTTCTGTAGCTTACACGGAGCAGATGAGCCTGATATCTATTACCCTAAATCTTTTTGACAGAGGAGCAGATTATAGTGTTCCACTGGATCTGTTTGCAGCAGAGATGGACTCCAAATATTCGCTGAAGAATCTGGTGATCACTGCCTATGACAGGGAAAATATGGTAAATACACTGGAGTATCAATGGCGGAAGAAACCGGAGGCTGACCATATAGAGTCCGGTGAGTATTCTGAAGAAATCCGGAAATCTGAAAAAATGGCCCGGTGTACAGAGGTGGATTTCAGAAGATTTATGAAGGCGCGTGCAGGCAGGGATATCTGGCCTGTAAGCAATGAGATTACAGAGAATCCAATGTTTGCTTCCTTCCTTGCCCCGGGTAAGGGAATAGGGGTAGATATGACGGACAATGGACAGTATTCCGGAACCCTCTTTTTCATGGGAGAAAATGAGGAAATCCTGAAATCGGATAATAATTATAAGGAAATCCGTGAGATCGTAACGATTATCCAGAACAGGATCAATCAGGAGAAGCACGATCTGTCTGCACAGGCAAAATCAGACTTCCTGGCCCGGATGTCTCATGAGATCCGTACACCGATGAATGGGATTATGGGTATGACAGCCATTGCCCTTAAGGAGGATCAGACAGAGGAGCGAAGAGTGGAATGTCTGGAAAAGATCAGAAACTCTTCCCAGTATCTGCTGGCTCTGGTAAATGATATTCTGGATATGTCTAAGATTGAAAGCGGTAAAATGCAGCTTCAGCCGTCCAAAGTGAATCTGAAAAAGAAGCTTCTGGGTATTCATGATCTGGTTGAATCCAGGTTCAGGGAAAAACAGCAGGAATATACAGAGCACATTGTCCTGAAGAATTCCTGGTTCCTGGCAGATGAGCTTCGTCTCTGCCAGGTACTGGTCAATCTGTTGGGAAATGCTTCCAAGTATACGCCTGAGGGCGGAAATATCTGCTTTGAAGCAGTAGAGACCTGCATAGACGACCATACTTCAGAGATTTATTTTGTAGTGAAGGATAATGGAATCGGTGTAAGGAAAGAGGATCAACAGAGGATTTTCCAGAACTTCGAGCAGGCAAGACAAAAGGACAGTGCTTACCGTCAGGGAACCGGGCTGGGACTGGCGATCAGCAACCGCCTTATTCATATGATGGGCAGCAATATTATGCTGGAGAGTGAACCGGGGCAGGGAAGTATTTTCAGCTTCACACTAAGGCTGCCCCTGACAGAGCCGCCGAAAGAGCAGAAGCCGGAGGAATCTGAAAATACTGCTGTAGAGCTGAAGGGCAAGAGGATCCTGACTGTGGAGGACAATGAGCTGAATATGGAGATCATTTCTGCAGTATTGGAGGATTATGGAATTCTTGTAGATCCTGCAGAAAACGGAAAGATCGCGCTGGATAAGATGGCAGTTTCGCCGGTGGGTTATTATGACATGATCCTGATGGATATTATGATGCCTGTGATGGACGGACTGGAGGCCACCAGAGAGATCCGTAAGCTGAACAGACCGGATGCGCGGACCATACCTATCGTAGCCATGACAGCCAATGCCTTTGAGGAAGAACAGAAGAAATCCATAGCCAGTGGAATGAATGAACATCTGACCAAGCCGCTGAGTATGGAGAAGCTTGAAAAAACCCTCAGGAAATATCTAAGTTAAAGGTTACTAAGAGGAGTCAGAAATAAAAACCTGACTGAGAAAATAAATAAGCCACATTCAACAGAAAAAGAAGTTGAATGTGGCTTGTTTTTTGTTATGGTCTGATCAGGATTTCTCAGATATCAAGCAGATCACTGTAAACTTTCAGTGCTCCGTCAGTGTCGTGTGCAAGTACACGTTTTGCAAGGACTTTACCAAGCTGTACACCCTCCTGGTCGAAGCTGTTCAGATTCCAGAGGAAGCCCTGGAACATGATCTTGTTCTCAAAGTGTGCCAGAAGTGCACCAAGGGCTGCAGGTGTAAGCTCCTCACCGATGATAATACTGGAAGGACGTCCGCCCTTGAAGTCTTTGTTCAGGTTCTCATCTTTTTTGCCACATGCAAATGCTACGATCTGTGCAGCAACGTTTGCGCAGAGCTTCTGCTGGCTGGTGCTGCTTTCGATATCAACATCTACACCAAGCTGGCTCTTCTTAAAGCCGATGAACTGCAGAGGAACGATGTCAGTTCCCTGATGTAATAACTGATAGAAGGAATGCTGTCCGTTGGTACCTGGTTCACCGAAGATCACAGGTCCTGTTACATAGTCTACAGGCTCGCCGAAACGGTTAACGGATTTACCGTTAGATTCCATATCACACTGCTGTAAGTGTGCAGGGAAACGGCTTAATGCCTGAGAGTATGGGAGAACTGCTGTAGCAGGATATCCCTGTACGTTTCTCTCATAAACACCGATCAGTGCATCCAGCATATCCGGGTTCTCAAGAATGTTCTTATTTGTGGCAAGAGTATCCTCTGCTGCAGCTCCCTCAAGGATCTGGGCAAATACTTCAGGACCAAATGCCAGGGAAAGGATTGCTCCGCCTACACCGGAAACAGAAGAGTAACGTCCGCCGATATAGTCATCCATAAAGATGGCTGTCAGATAATCTTCGCTCTTTGCCAGAGGAGAGGTCTCACTTGTTACAGCAAGCATGTGTTTGGATGGGTTTAATCCTGCTTTCACCAGAGCATTCTTTACGAAAGCTTCGTTTGTCAGTGTTTCCAGGGTTGTACCGGATTTGGATACAACGATGAAGAGAGAATGAGCAAGATCTACAGAAGCAAGAACTGCAGCTGCATCATCAGGGTCTACGTTGCTGATGAATTTCGCTTCCATTTTAAATGTGTTGTTTGCTTTTGCCCAGTTCTCAAGAGCAATATATAATGCGCGTGGACCTAAGTCACTTCCGCCGATACCAATCTGAACTACAGATGTGAATTTCTCGCCATTCTCATTGGTGATCTCACCTGCATGAACCTTGTTTGCGAAGTCTGCAGCTTTCTTCTGCTGTGCAACGTAGAATTCACGTTTGTCAACGCCGTCTACCACTACAGCATCGCCCTGCTGTTTACGTGCAAGGTGGTGAAGTACCATACGTTTCTCACCGGTGTTGATCACTGCACCGTTGTATAACTCCTGGAATTTCTCAATAAGTTCAGCTTCGTCTGCCAGCTTTGCAAGTGCATCCAGAACAGTCTCATCAATCTGCTTTGCAGCATAGTTGTAAGCTAAACCGGCTGCCATTGGTGTGCTGTATTTCTTTACACGTTCAGCACCTTTCTCGCCTGCCATGGCATCTGCGATATCTACATGACCTTTCAGTTCGGCAAGTTTGCTGTAAGAAGCAAGAGTGTCGAGATTTTTCCATGTTGCCATAATAATATTCCTCCTTTAGAATAGATGCGATTTCAGATACATTTATCCGGAAGCGGACTTAATGCTGTTGAAGTCTGGATCAGAAAGATGTAACAGAATAACCGCTTTAGTGCAATTATACTTAAAAATGGGGGAGATTTCAACGTATAGAGACTTATTTTGTGGAGAAAAACCTGTTTTTCAGATAAGAATACCATAAACAGGACAGGTTACTGTTCACTCCGTTCCCAGCAACACGCTTCGCGATGCACAGAAATATGAACCTCCTTGTGCAAAGCCCAAGGAGTATCGTTTGCTTCGCAAACTTAATTTATGCTAATCGCATAAATTCGCGCGGTATGTCTTGGGTTTTCTGTGACCTTCGCTCACAAAAAACACCTCGCGGGATATTACCAGTGAACAGTAACTATCGTTTGCTTCGCAAACTTAATTTATGATATATACATTTGCAATAAGAACGGCAAGATGATATTATGTATAAAGTTACAGTCAGACAGCAATTTTACAGGGAGATAATTAAAAATGGAATTCTGGGATATTTATGATGAAAATAAGAAACCAACAGGACGCACAATGAAAAGAAACGACTGGTGCCTGAAGGACGGAGAGTATCACTTAACTGTACTGGGCGTCATCGGCAGACCGGATGGTACATTTCTGATTACTAAGCGTGTGATGACCAAGGCATGGGCACCTGGCTGGTGGGAAGTATCCGGAGGTGCAGCCCAGGCTGGTGAGGAATCTTATGAAGCAGTTCTGCGCGAAGTAAAAGAGGAAACAGGACTGGATGCCCGGAATGCAGAAGGCGGATATCTGTTTACTTATAAGCGTGAGAATCCGGGTGAGGGAGATAACTACTTTGTGGATGTGTATCGCTTCATTATGGACATTGACGAGAATGACCTGCATCTGCAGACAGAAGAGACAGACGGATATATGTTTGCCACTGTTGATGAGATCAAAGCCTTTGTAGCAGAGGGAAAATTCCTTCATTATGATAGTATAAAGAAGGCTTTTGAACTGTCATAATATGGCATAACAGAATAATAACAGTAATGGAATCGTAAAATAAAAAACCATCATACAGGAACAGCCTGACCTGTATGGTGGTTTTTTTATAAGACTATTTCATAGCGTTTCTGATCGCTGCCAGCAGCTCATCATATTCCTCGTATGCCGGAATCTCCGGATAGTCAGCTTTGATCTTGTCTGTGCTGCGGAACAGGAATCCTGCCTTGCTTGCCTGGATCATACCCAGGTCATTGTAGGAATCGCCGCTTGCAATGGTATCGAATCCAATAGACTGCAGTGCCTTTACAGTAGTTAACTTGGACTGTTCCACTCTCATCTTAAAGCCTGTGATCTCACCGTTGTCTGCAACTTCAAGTGTATTGCAGAACAGAGTGGGTCTTCCAAGCTTCTCCATGAGGGGCGCTGCGAACTGTGTGAAAGTATCGCTGATCAGGATTACCTGAGAGAAAGAACGAAGCTCATCCAGAAATTTCTTTGCACCCGGAAGGGGATCGATCTTTGCGATAACCTCCTGAATCTCTTTCAGTCCAAGACCATGCTCCTTCAGAATCCCAAGTCTCCAGTTCATCAGCTTATCATAGTCCGGCTCATCGCGGGTAGTTTTCTTCAGTTCCGGGATGCCGCTGGCCTCTGCAAATGCGATCCAGATCTCAGGCACCAGAACGCCCTCTACATCAAGACAAGTGATATACATGATAGAATCCTCCTTTGTGAAAAACATCTTTATTCGTAAATATTCTTTACCGCTTTATTTGACGAAAATATCTTAACATATTCTGGAAGGCCTTGCAAGTTACTGTTATTTATGGACAGATATATCAGGCTAATATTACTGAGAATGGAGTCAAGCGGATATTCGCAACCTCCGCAGGGGACTTACCTGATTCGGCTAAAAAATATGTATTGACAATAAAAAAGCAATTCCCTATAATGGTTAGGAAACTAACAGATAGCATCCTAACCATATGACAGAATCCGGGAGGTGAACATAATAGACGAGGAAACCAGGCAGAAACTGAACAATATGCACGTAGGCCGTCTGATCCGTATTTTATCCCATTCCATGAGACGTCACAATCCGGCGGAAATGATAGAGAATGATGATCTGACACTTATGCAGAAACATGTGCTGAAATTTATCCTTCTGGAAACCATACACAGAGATATTTATCAGAAAGATATCGAAGAGGAATTTCAGATCAGAAAACCCACAGTAACAGGAATCCTGCAGCTAATGGAGAAAAACGGATACATTTACAGAGAATGTGCGAAGCAGGATGCCCGTCTGAAACGGATCCTTCCCACAGAAAAGGCAGAGTCCCTGCGCCAGCCCATCCTTCACAGCATTGAAGAGGATGAAGCAGCAATGATCCAGGGCATCCCAAAAGAGGATGTGGAGCTGTGCAAACAGGTTCTGTGGCAGATGTGCGAAAACAGAAAGAAAATGTGCAACAAAAAAGACAGTAATTACAAAAAATAAAATACAAGGAGGACATCAACAAAGATGAACAAAAAACTTTTACGTTCCGTCCGGGAATACAAAAAGCAGTCCATTCTGGCACCGCTTCTGGTAATCCTGGAGGTTCTGATGGAAGTTCTGATTCCCCTGGAGATGGCCAAGATCATTGACATCGGCATCGCCCAGGGAAATCTGAGCTACATCTTACAGAGAGGAATCATCCTGGTTGTGATGGCAATGCTTTCGCTGTTTTTCGGCGTACAGGCAGGAAATATGGCAGCTTATGCAGCAGCAGGCTATGCCAAAAACCTGAGACATGATATTTTCTACAAGGTACAGGATTTTTCCTTCAAAAATATCGACCATTTTTCCACCTCAGGACTGGTCACACGAATGACCACAGACATTACCAATGTGCAGCAGGCATATATGATGAGTATCCGATTGCTGGCCAGGGCACCGTTTATGATCATTCTGTCATGGATCATGACACTGACCATCAGCAAACCGGCATCAATCCTTTTCCTCATTGCCATACCATTTCTGGGAGGCACCCTGCTTTTTATTGCAAAAGCAGCCCACCCTCATTTCATCAAGGTATTTGACGAGTACGATGTGCTGAACAATTCCGTACAGGAAAATGTAAACGCCTCCCGTGTGGTAAAGGCTTTCGTCCGTGAGGACTATGAGATCGAGAAATTTCATGGGATTTCCAGATATGTCTATGATCTTTTCACCAAAGCAGAGAAAATTGTGGCATGGAACTCCCCGGTTATGCAGTTTACCATGTATACGGTAGTACTGATCCTGGTAGCCATCGGTGGCAGATCCATCGTAGGCGGCACTATGGAAGTAGGAGAGCTTACCAGTGTAATCGTCTATGCCCTGCAGATCATCGGCTCCCTGATGATGGTAACTTTCGTATTTGTTATGATCATGATCGCTGAGGCATCCACAGACCGAATCGTAGGAGTGCTGGATGAGGTTCCGGAAATGCAGGATCAGGCTGATGCAGTGAAAACTGTGGCAGACGGCTCCATAGACTTTGAACATGTGGACTTCAGCTACGGAGGAGAAGGTGGCAACCTTTCCCTAAAGGATATTAACCTTCATATTAAATCCGGCCAGACCGTAGGAATCATCGGTGGTACCGGAAGCGCCAAGTCTACCCTGGTGCAGATGATCCCCAGACTCTATGATGTTACAGGGGGAAGTGTAAAGGTAGGAGGCGTTGATGTGCGCAAGTACAATCTGGAAGCGCTCCGTGACCAGGTATCCATGGTTCTCCAGAAGAACGTGCTTTTCTCAGGCAGCATTTATGAAAATATCCGCTGGGGTGATGAACATGCCAGTGACCAGGAGGTTCAGAGAGTCTGCCGCCTGGCACAGGCAGACGGATTCGTCAATGAATTTCCGGATGGCTACAACACTATGATCGTCCAGGGCGGAAACAACGTATCCGGCGGACAGAAGCAGCGTCTGTGTATTGCCAGAGCCCTGCTGAAGAAGCCAAAGATCCTGATCCTGGATGATTCCACCAGTGCGGTAGATACCAGGACAGATGCCCTGATCCGTAAGGCCTTCCGCGAGGAAATCCCGGATACCACCAAGCTGATCATTGCACAGCGAGTTTCTTCTATTGAAGATGCAGATCAGATCATTGTACTGGATGACGGTAAGATCGCAGGAGTAGGAACCTCCGAAGAATTACTGAAAACAAATGAGATTTACAGAGAAGTATATGAATCACAGGTCAAAGGAGGCGGAGAAGATGAATAAGAAGAAAAAAGTAGACCAGAACACCATCAAAACTGCCAAAAGACTTCTGAAATATATAACCGAAACCTATAAGCTGCGGCTGATACTGGTATTTGTCTGCATCTTTCTCAGTGCAGTAGCCAGCATTTCCGTATCCCTGTCCCTGAAATATCTGCTGGATGATTATATTATCCCGCTGATCGGACAGACAGACCCCAATTATGCAGAGCTGTACAAGGCTATGGCAGTTCTGGGCTGCATCTTCGCAGTAGGTGTAATCGCAACCTTTATTTACAGCAGAATGATGGTATTCATCGGACAGGGCGTACTCAAGCGTATCCGTGACGATATGTTTGAACACATGCAGACTCTGCCTATCCGTTACTTCGACCAGAATACCAATGGCTCCATCATGAGTCTCTACACCAATGATACGGATACGCTGAGACAGATGATCAGCCAGGCAATCCCCCAGGGACTGATGGCACTGTTTACTATTATCGTAACCTTTATTTCCATGCTGATGCTCAGCCCCCTGCTGACCATTCTGGCTGTGGCTGTTATCTTTATTATGCTGGCAGTCACCGGTAAGATCGGGGCAAACAGTGGTAAATATTTCATCAAACAGCAGGTATCTCTGGCAGATGTGACCGGATTTGTGGAAGAGCGCATGAATGGCCAGAAAGTAGTTAAAGTCTTCAACCATGAAGCAAAATCCGAACAGGAATTTGACCGTCTGAACGAAGCTCTCTTTGAAAGCTCAGCCAGTGCCAACAAATATGCCAACATGATGGGTCCTGTCATCGGAAATATCGGTAACCTGCAGTTCGTGCTCACAGCAGTTCTGGGAGGACTTCTCTCTGTAGCAGGAGTGGGCGGCATCACTCTGGGTGTTATGGCTTCCTATCTGCAGTTCACAAAGAGCTTTACCCAGCCTTTCATGCAGGTGGCACAGCAGTTCAATGCCATTGTCATGGCGCTGGCAGGTGCAGAGCGAATCTTCAACCTGATCGATGAGAAACCGGAAGAAGATGAAGGTTATGTAGAGCTTGTTAATGCGAAAAAAGATGCTCAGGGCAACATTACAGAATGCAAAGAAAGAACCGGCATGTGGGCATGGAAGCATCCACATTCCGCTGACGGCTCTGTAACCTATACAGAACTTACCGGAGATGTCCGCTTCGAGGATGTAACCTTTGGCTATAACCCGGATAAAGTAATCCTTCAGGATATCAGTCTCTTTGCAAAGCCTGGCCAGAAGCTTGCCTTCGTAGGCTCCACAGGTGCAGGAAAAACAACCATCACCAACCTGATCAACCGTTTCTACGATATTCAGGAGGGTAAGATCCGCTATGACGGAATCAATATTACCAAGATCAAGAAAGATGACCTGAGACATTCACTGGGAATCGTACTTCAGGATACCCACCTGTTCACAGGAACCATCCGGGAAAATATCCGCTACGGAAAACTGGATGCCACAGATGAGGAAGTATATGAGGCAGCAAGACTGGCTCACGCAGACCAGTTCATCAAAATGCTTCCCAAGGGCTATGATACCATGTTAAGCGGAGACGGCGAAGAACTGTCCCAGGGACAGAGACAGCTTCTGTCCATTGCCAGAGCAGCAGTAGCCAACCCGCCGGTACTGATCCTGGATGAAGCAACCTCCAGTATCGATACCCGTACAGAGAGCATCGTACAGAAGGGAATGGATAACTTGATGAAGGGCAGAACTGTATTTGTCATTGCCCACAGACTTTCCACCATCCGCAACAGCAATGCCATCATTGTACTGGATCACGGCAAGATCATAGAGCGCGGCGACCACGAAGACCTGATCCGCCAGCACGGCACCTACTATCAATTATATACAGGTAAGCTGGAGCTGTCATAAAGCATCGGCAAAATTACAAAACCCCCTGACTGTGAAGGCAATGCCTGTCTGGTCAGGGGGCTCTTTTTGTATGCCAATGATATTTAAAAATTTATATGGAAGAGATAATAAAAAATGGAAAGATACAATAGATAGATACCAATATTATGTCATAATCTACAACCATCCGCATAAAATATAGCATGACCTTCATTGTAATATTTCACAAAAAATAAGGATTTCAAACGAAACAATTTCGACTTTGCATGAACCTGAACCAAAATATTCTGATAATATTGACAAATCGTTTTTAGCGTATTATCATACTAAATACAAATACAGAAAAAAAGCAAACCTGGTGCAAGCCAGGGACGCAAAGCTAGGAGTCTCTTGAACGGCAGGCAGGGAGGAGCGATACCCACAGGATACATCCCCCGGCATTGACCACATAAGAGTTACAGAGAGATAGTTCGGCTGCAATTATTCACTAACGATAGAGAATGATTGCAGCTTTTTTATTTGTCAAAAACACAGCAGATTGCTGTATCAGAAATAAGGAGCATAAGTATGACTGACAAAGAATTAAGGCGTCTGAGCCGTACCGATTTACTGGAAATGCTTCTGGAACAGAGCAAAGAAGTAGAGCGCCTGCAGCAGGAGCTGGCAGAAGCCAGACAGCAGCTGGAGGAACGAAGGATCATGACAGAGGAAGCCGGATCCATCGCAGAAGCCGCACTTCGGATCAACCGGGTATTTGAGGCAGCACAGGCAGCCGCAGACCAGTACCTGGAGAACATCCGGCAGCAGGCCCCCGGCCATACAGATACAAAACCCACAGACAGTCAGGAGAATGAAGGCATTCAGGAATGAGGAAAAAGACCAGCAAAGAAATCACATCCATGCCTACAGTAACCCAGCTGGAGGCGGAATTAAACAGAACAAAATACAGACACAGATACCACCGGGTACTGAGAAACACTCTTGGAACCCTGATTACCGTGGCAGCAACGGCAGTCCTGATCGCCGTACTCCTGCTCCCGGTACTTCAGATCTACGGCAGTTCCATGTACCCCACTATCCAGGAGGGACAGATCGTAGTTTCCGTAAAAGGAGCCGATTTCACCCAGGGAGATGTGATCGCCTTTTACTACAATAACAAGATATTGGTAAAGCGAATGATCGCAGGTCCCGGAAGCTGGGTAGATATAGATAAGAAGGGAAATGTCACCGTGGATGGCGAACTTCTGGATGAGCCCTATCTGACAGAGAAAGCCCTGGGTGACTGCAACATCAAGCTTCCATATCAGGTGCCGGACGGCAGATACTTCGTTATGGGAGACCACAGATCCACTTCCATAGACAGCCGTAACACTTCCGTAGGCTGCGTGGCAGAGGAGCAGATCGTAGGGAAAATCGTATTCAGGCTTTGGCCTTTGAAATCATTTGGCACTGTGAAATAATCAGCGCCGGGGATAAGGAGAGATGTCAATATGAAAAAATTATTGTTGCGGGAAGCGGCAAAGCATAAATTACAGAATCGCAGGCGTAAACGCTGGCAGAAGACAGTAAGTATTCTTGCCTGTCTGGTGGTTTTTTGTACTGTCTATGCATTGATCCTCCCGGCACTGACCGCCGAGGCGGACACCTACTGCGGTAAGGAGGAGCATACCCACACAGAGGACTGCTATGAGGAGAAGCTGATCTGCGGCAAGGAGGAGGGAGAGGGAGCCCACCATCATACGGATGACTGTTACAGGGAAGTAGACGCTCTGGTCTGTCAGACTCCGGAATCCGATGGACATCAGCACACAGATGCCTGTTATACAGAAGAACAGGTTCTGACTTGCACAAATACAGAAGAGGGCCATGTACATAGTGAGTTTGAAGGTTGCTATACCACAGAGAAAAAGCTTACCTGCGGTATGGAGGAGGGCGAAGGTGCTCACTACCACACAGCAGAATGTAATGAGAAACAGAAAGAGCTGATCTGTGGACAACAGGAAAACGATGGCCACCGCCACACAGCAGAATGCTATAAAAAAGAGCTGATTTGCGGCAAAGAGGAACACACCCATACCCTTGCCTGCTACTCCAATCCTGATGCAGACGTAGAGAATGGAGATGTATGGCAGAACACAGTAAGCAGTGTGACACTTACAGGTAACTGGGGGGCGGACCTGGTAGCCATCGCCCAGACCCAGACCGGATACACAGAGAGCACAGCCAACTACGCAGTGGCAGAGGACGGACAGACCATCCACGGCTACACCCGCTACGGTGCATGGACAAACGACCCATACCGGGACAACTGGTCCGCCCAGTTCGCAGACTTCTGTCTGAGTTACGCAGGAGTACCCACAAGCGCAGTTCCACAAAACAGTGACTGCAGCGCATGGAATTACACAAATCCGGATGGCTACACACCAAAGACCGGTGACCTGCTCCTGCTGGATACAGACCTAGACAGCAGCGCCGACCACGCCGGAATCGTAACCTCCGCTGACGACAGCACCCTGACCGCCATCGTAGGCGACGCCGACAAAGCAGTCAGAAACAACACCTATAATATAGGAAGCGATAATATCAAAGGCTACGTCTCCATCCCGGAGAATCCGGCACTGGCAGACGACAATCATGGGGAAGAAACAACAGAAACAACTCCAGCCCCGGAAGTAACCCCGGAAGCCCAGCCGACTCAGGAGCCAGAGGCAACCCCGGAAGTTACCGAAGAACCGGCTCAGGAGCCGGAGAACAAAGCGGATGATACTGCTAATAATATAGAAGTAACTCCAACACCAACAATAACCCCTGAACCAACACAGGAAGTTCAGTTGGAACAGCAGACAGTAACTGCAGAACTCTATACAGATAGTACATATGCTACAGCAGAGCAGAGTGAAAATGCAGTTGTCGTAAGTGGTAATCTCCCGGAAAATGGAAGTGTAAAAGCATTCCCTGTTAATAACATCAGCGTGGAAGGAATGAAAGTCCTGTGTGCGTGGGATATTACCATATTTGATGCTGAAGGCAATAAATGGGAGCCGGCAGAAGGAAATACTCTCTCGGTCAAATTCCAGATACCAGATCTGACAGAGAAGGAAAACGAAGCAGGCGAGATTTATTACATCCCCGATGAAAATGCAGAACAGCCGGAAAAACTTGAGTCACAGATTTCTGATAATGGAGTAAGTTTTGAGGCAAAACATTTTAGTATTTATACGTTGATGGTGGCCGACAATGTAGAAAACGAGAATAATTCCCAGGAAATTGATTTAAAAAATTTTCTTACTGATGTAGAATTTCAGAAAAAAACGGGAAATGATTGGACTGATGTAGGCAATAATGAAGTACTTGACAGAAATGCAGCAATTAGTTTTATGCTAAAATATACTCTTCCGAAAGATACACTTTCAGCAGATAAAAAAACCATTACATATACACTTCCAGATCAATTAAAAGATTTTAAAGGAAAAGGAAATGTGGAGGGTACAGGAGGAAAGGTAGTAGGTACTTATGAAATTGTAAATGGTGTTGTATCTATTACTTTTGGAAATGAGTATGTAAATAAGAATAAGAATAATGCAATTGATGGTTGGTTGCGTTTATCAGCAAAAGCTGATGAAATAAAAACGGATACAAATAATAAAACAGAAATCAAGTTTAGTGATAAATGTATAGTTAATGTTGAGATAAAAGAGGAGGAAATTAAAAAAGGAGATATTACCATAAAAAAAGAAAATGGTGATATAGATATAGAAAACGGAACAATCGTTTATAAAGTTACGGTTACAAGTAAATATGGAACATCCAGTGAAGTAAGCCTGAAAGATGTAATGAGTAAACTGGGACTGGATGGTACAGTTACAGCGAAAAAAAATGGTATAGAAATAACAATTGACGTAACAGAGACGAAAGATGGATTTACGACAAAACTTAATAAAATGGAAGCTGGAGATACCTATGAATTAATTTATAGAGCGAAACTTCCAGAAGGATATCAAGGTACTGCGATTAAAGCTCATAATAGCATTGAAGCAAAGTCAACAAATTCTGATAATAAAGAGATTACATCTAAATCAGAGATCGATACGCTTTTTGATGATGGAACGATAAAAAAAACAGGGGTTAATAATGGAAATGGTACTGTTACTTGGACCATTACAATTAACGAACAGAAAATGGATATTAGTGGATGGACTTTAAAGGATATTCTTAATGGAAATGAGAAGTTAGATGGAAAGAAGGCAACAATAGAGCCAACAATTAACGGCAATAATGAAATTACGTTACCGTATACATTTCCAAATGGCTGTAATGAAAAGTATACAATTAAGTATACTACCTCAGATGATAGGCCTTATGGTGAAAGCAATGTAAAAAATCAAGCCATACTTACGAAGAATGGAGAGAATAAAGGAACAGCAGATGGTGAGGTATGGATTGGAGAAAAAAGCCCATATGTAAAAACAGGAATAGGAATAGAATCTGATTTAGATAGTGAAAATCTTACTCTAAAATGGCATGTAGAGTTGGCTATTACAAAAGATATGGAAAGTGGATGGACATTTAGTGATATACCAAATAATGGCCAGTATTTTACATTAGCGCAGCGAGAAGCCTTAAAAGAAGCCTTGAATCAATGTTTGGGAGAAGGAAACTATTCTCTGACTGATGCTAATGGAAATAATTCCGCAGATGGTAATTGGACATCTATTAAAGTTACGGGAAATAAACTTCTGACTATGGGAAAGAGCATTTCCTTTGATTATCAGACAACAGCTGTGAAGCCAACGACAGAAATTAATTTTACTAATAGTGCTTCCTTTGATAATAGGTGGTTTGGAGGTGGAAACTCATATAAACCGCCAAAGCCTGTTGTTAAAAAAGTAGATGCTAATAACGAAAATGGTGGTTCGAATACAGCGCATGATTACAATGATAATAACATTAAAAATGGTATTCTAAAATGGAAAATAGAAGTAAATCTTACCGATAAGATGAAAGAGAATGATCAGTTAATACTTACAGAACATTTACCAGAAGGTGTTACGTTTGAGTCTTTGAAGAAAGATGATACTTCATTCAGTTGGAATGGAGATAGAGGTAGTATCGCTGGAAGTTGTATTACGGCTCAGAAAAATGGAAATGATATTGTAATTACTATTCCTAAGAAAGCATATCCGAAAGATGTTAATTCATTTGTTTTTAAAATTGATGTAAAAATGGATAAGGTAACAGATTGGACAAATGCCAAAGTATATAAAAATACGGTAAAGGTTACAGATGAACATAAAAAAGAATGGGGAGTCGGCGAGCAAACACAGACAATAACGAACAGCGAAGAAACTAAGCTTGTAACTAAGTCAGGAAAGACCAATGGAAATGATAAAAGTCTTCTTGAATATTCTGTTGTAATCAATCCAAAGGGAAAGGACTTGTTACAAGATGGTGAGGGAGGAACTCTTAATTTAAAAGATATTTTGGAATATGTGTATAACCCATGGTACGGTAAAGTTAAGATTACTTTAGTTCCAGGAAGTGTTGATATATACTCGATGAATTCAGATAGTACAAAAGGTTCAAAATTATCTTCTGAAGAATATAGTTATACATACAGAGAAGAAGCTATAAATACAGGAGGGGATAATAATGGTGATCCACAACAAAATAGAAAAAATATTTTGGAGTTGATTGTTCCAGATAATAGAGCTTTGATTCTTGAATATCAATATAAATGTGTAGGTGATATAAACACATATATTCATCCAACTAATACAGTTTTTTTGTATGGTAATGGAAATGAGAAGGATTCTGCTGATACCACGGTGAGCAGCCAGTTGCAGGATAGTAGTGCAGGGGCAAATGTAAATGGTATTACTATTTATAAAGTAGATAGTGTTAATAACGGCTTATATCTTGAAGGTGCTGAATTTATCCTTTACGAATGGGATGATCAAAAAAATGATTATGTAATAAATCGGGAACCATTGATATCAAATGAAGAGGGAGAAATCAATATTGAGAATTTGAAACATAATCAGGCTTACAAATTGGTTGAAACAAGAGCACCAGTTGGTTATGAAATTTCGGATGAAATAGCAAATGGATATTTATTTTATATTTCCGATCCGGATACATCAACTTATCCAAGTAAAAAACCTGATAATTTTACAGGTCATTATCTAACCGGGGGACAGGTTGTATATTATCCAAATACAAAATCTTCAAGTTATACATTGCCCGAAACCGGAGGTATCGGAACCAACAGGTTTACAGCAGTGGGTCTGGCTTTAATGGCAGGATCACTGATGTGTGGATACGTGATGAGGCGGAAACGCAGAGAAGGGAGGAGAAATTAAGCCTCTCCAATCCGGCGAAAAAGATGCGCCGAGACGTATTCAGCAAATAAATTTAAAATTTAATCGAACAGGAGACAAGGTAGCAGTTCGATTAAAATAAACGGCGAAGCAGATACAAACATCTGTTTCGCCGGGAATAAGAAAAATATTTAAAATAAGAAGAAAAGAGAGGGAAGTTATGAAACATTTAAGGAAAATTATGGCTCTGGTATTGAGCCTGGCGATGGTACTTGCAATGAGTATCACTGTATTTGCAACAGAAGTTACAACAACTACAACTCCAGGAACATTTACTATTACTGCTCCTGCTGGAACGCATCAATATGAAATTTATCAGATTTTTACTGGTGATTTAAAGGATAAAACATTATCAAATATTAAATGGGGCGCTAATGGTACTGGGACTCCAGGAATGGCAGTTGATCAGAATATTCTGAATGCTTTAACAACGTTAAATACTACAGAAACAACAGACACGGTTAAACTTGCTACAATTTCTAATTATGTTAATTTGACATCTCCTGTCGCAACAATTGGTGGTAAAGAGGGTGAGACAGTTAATTCTGCAAGCTATGAAGCGGTTGCCGGTTATTATTTGATTAAAGATAAAGATGCTACGGTATCTGGAAACGATTCTTATACAAAGTATCTTGTTAAAGTTGTTGGTGATCTTACCATTGCACCAAAATCTGCAGTGCCAAGTTTTGAGAAAAAAATTAAAGATACTAATGATACAACTGGTGAAACAACTGAATGGCAGGACTCTGCTGACTATGATATTGGAGATATTATTCCGTTTAAACTTGAAGGTACAGTAGCAGCTAACTATGATCAATATACGACATATACTTTTAAATTCCATGATAAAGAAGAAGCAGGACTCACATATCAAAATGTAACGGATGTATATGCAATGAATGGTACTAGTAGGGTTGATATTCCTGCTGGAAAATACACAGTAAACAATAATGCTAAACAAACTCAGCAGGATGGATGCACATTTGAAGTTGTATTTAGTAATCTGAAAGATATTTCAGGTATTCAGGCAGGTACAAAAATTGTTGTTGAATATACTTCTAAATTAAATGAAAATGCAGTACTTGGAAATCAAGGAAATGTCAACACAGCTCAGTTGGAATTTTCAAATAATCCAAATGTAAATCAAGGTGGAAGCACTGGAAAAACTCCTTGGGACAGTGTAATTGTGTTCACATACAAAGTCGTAGTAAATAAGTATGCAGATAAATTACCAACAGAAGGTGGTGAGAAACTTTCAGGTGCAGAGTTTACCCTGACTAAAAAACTTCCGAATAATGATACACAGAATATTGCAGTTGTTAAGTCTGAAGATGGAACATCATTTACATTTAAGGGCTTAGATGATGGTCAATATGTACTGGCAGAAACAAAAACGCCGGATAAGTATAATACAATTGCGCCAATTGAATTTACAGTAACTGCAGGCCATGCTGTTGAATGGAATGGAACAACTCGCACAGACGTTCTTACAAGCTTGACAGGAGATGTTACATCTGGAGAGATTACATTTACATTGAGTGATGATTATGCTCAATTGTCTACAGATGTAGTAAACAAATCCGGTTCCCTCCTTCCAGAAACCGGTGGTATCGGTACAACAATCTTCTACATCGTTGGTGTAGTTCTTGTTCTTGGTGCTGGCATTCTGCTTGTTACTAAGAAACGCATGAATGCAGATAAATAAGTAACAGATTTGTTTTCATCCTACATAAGAGAATGGAAGCATTAAGCATTAAATAGTAACACCCTCCGGGGGAGCAGGAAGTGTTTCCTGTTCCTTCGGAGATAATATTATGACAACAGGGAGATACACATGAAGAAAAAAGATTTTTCCACAATTGCATTAATCGTTGTTTTTTTCGTGGGTGTCTCCGTGCTGTTATATCCGACAGTCAGTGATTACTGGAATTCCCTGCACCAGTCCCAGGCCATTGCTACCTATGCGGACTCGGTGGAGAACATGGATGAACAGGATTACGAGAAGCTGTGGGATGCGGCGGTCGGCTATAACCAGAAGCTGTTTCAGTCCGGACATGGTCTGGGCTTGAAGGATGAGGAGAAAGAGGAGTACAATGAGTTGCTGGATGTGTCCGGCACCGGGATCATGAGTTATATTGAGATTCCCAAGATCAAATGCTCCCTGCCTATTTATCATGGTACAGATGAAGGTGTGCTGCAGATCGCTGTGGGTCATATTGAGGGAAGTTCCCTGCCTGTAGGCGGGCTGAATACCCACTGTGTTCTCTCCGGACACAGAGGACTTCCCAGTGCCAAGCTTTTTTCCAACCTGGATAAGCTGGAGGAGGGGGATATCTTTATGATCCGTACTCTGGATCAGACCCTTACCTATGAGGTTGACCAGATCCGTATTGTCCTGCCCGATGAGGTGGATGATCTGAAAATTGAGGAGGGCAAGGACCTGTGTACTCTGGTAACCTGTACTCCCTATGGAATCAATACCCACCGCCTTTTGGTGAGAGGCCACAGAGTTGCCAACCAGGAGGAGGCAGAGGCTGTCCGCGTCACTGCGGATGCCATGCAGGTGGATAACAGAATTGTAGCTATTTGTATTGCAGTTCCGGTGCTGGTGCTTTTGCTGATTTATGTGGCATTTGGCAGCAGACACAGGAAGAGATAGAGGAAATGAAGAAAAAGTGGATGTCGCGTCTGATGACGCTTTTGATTGTGGTTGTGTTTGTGGCCGGGCTTTCCTTTCTGCTGTATCCTACGGTGAGTAATCTGTGGAATCAGGCCCATCAGTCCCGGGCCATTGCTACCTATACGGAGCAGGTGGAGAAGCTGGATGATTCCAGCAATAAGGAAATGCTGAAGGTTGCCAGAAAATACAACAAAGAGCTTTTGAAGAAAGCCGATCACTGGAAACTGTCCAAAAAGGATAAGAAAAAATATGAGAGTCTTCTGGATGTTTCCGGAACCGGGATCATGGGTTATATAGAAGTTCCGAAGATTGACTGTTCCCTTCCCATTTATCACGGAACAGACGAGGGGGCTCTGCAAATTGCCATCGGGCATCTGGAGGGGAGTTCTCTCCCTGTAGGGGGCAAGAGTTCGCACTGTGTGCTTTCCGGGCACAGGGGGCTGCCCAGCGCCAGGCTTTTTACAGATCTGGATCAGATGGAGGAGGGTGATACCTTTATCCTGAATATTCTGGGTCATAAGCTGGCCTATGAGGTGGATCAGATCAAGGTGGTCCTGCCTGAGGAAATGTCCGACCTGGAGATCCAGGAGGGCAAGGATCTGTGTACCCTGGTAACCTGTACTCCCTATGGGATCAATACCCACCGTCTGCTGGTAAGGGGGCACCGGGTAAAATACGTGGAGACCAAAGTGCAGGAGCAGAAGGAAGTATCGAAATCAAAGACAGATATCAGGCCGGTGATCGCAGGGGCTGCGGCCGGTGTAGTGGTATTGTTTATTATAATTTTCGCGGTGAAATGCCGCAGAAAGCATAGAAATCAACAGAGATAACGGAGGCTGATGGTATATGGAGAAAAAGGTGAAAAAGGGAAGAGGGCTGAGAATTTTCATTGCTCTTGGGGTAATGTGTATGCTCCTTATGGGGCTGGCTGTCCAGGCTGGGGCAGCGGATTCTGAGCCTGCAAGCGGAAATCTGACAATGACTCTCGCTGTGACAGAGAATGGCAAACAGGTTCCTATGGCGCAGGTGCCGCTGGCTTTGTACCAGGTAGGAACCATGGATACTCAGCCGGTTGTGCAGTTCCATCTGGATCCCAGTCTGTCAGCCACAGGTGTAGATCTGAATAATCTAAGGACAGCAGCAGATTCCCAGAAGGCTGCGGCAGCTTTATCCCAGGCTGTGGCTTCGGCGGGGGTGGTTTCCTATACGGCATCCACAGACGCCAATGGCCAGGTGAGTTTCCAGGCTCTGCCAAAGGGAGTATATCTCCTGGTGCAGACCGGCGGGACAGAGATCTGTACAGTTTCCGCCATGCTTCTCTCTGTACCCTACAGTGCAGATGGCAAGACCCTGGAATATGATGTGAAGGCTTTTCCAAAGGCAGACCGCAAGCTGGAAAAAAGCAGACTGACAGTGACCAAGAAGCTGTGCACACTGGATAAGGAACTGAACGAAAAGCCGATCAGTGCACCGGATGCTACTTACTATGTAAGACTTTTCCGGGATGAGGCGGCTACAGTTCCCTATGGTGAGGTAAAGGCAATCCGCATCCAGGGACAGAGCAGCGGTACCGTGGATTTCACAGACCTGCCAGAGGGCACCTATTATATCCGCGAGACGGATGCAGAGGGAAACCCCAGACCGGTGGGAGATGCTTTTCAGGATGAGAATGGCAAGGAGGTAAGCTGCTTTATTGCTGTCAATGGTACAGATGGCACGGCTCTGAATTTCACCAATGCCTACAAGGATCAGGCAGTGGTGGTAGATAATGTATATACGGATCTTCCGGATGGCTTCTATCTGGAGCGGAATCTGTGGATCCAGAAGAATGTAATAAAGGATGGCCAGCAGATCACCACAGATGATACTTTCTATGCTACAGTGAAGGAGGTGGATCCGGATACCGGTGAGGAGACTACGGTTATCATTACTGAGCTGACACAGAATGACCGTGTGGCAGTGAATTTCCAGATCCTGGATAAGGAGGAGCTGGATAAGGTTCATACCTACCGTGTTTATGAGTCTGATGAGGACGGAAATCCTGTAGATAAGAGTACCTTTGGATTTGAGGTAGGCGGCGAGGGCAATGTTGTGTTCCAGCCGGAAGATGATGAGAAGACTATCACCATCACCAATACTGTGATCTCAACAACTCCGACACCGACACCTGCTCCGAGTACTACTCCTGGCAGTGACACACCGGGTTCAAGTTCCGGCGGCATATCCGGAAGTTCACCGGTAAAGACCGGAGACAGCACACCGGTTGGCCTGTTTATCGGCCTGTTCGCAGCAGCGGCGGTGATTGCCGGTGCAGTGGTATACCTGAAGAGACGCAAGAAATAATAGACGCCCGGGGGCTTTTTGTGAACTTTTTTACGAAAAATGAATGTTTGTAAAGTTGGCATCATAAAATTATATAATAAGTAAGTGCCTTAAAACATGGCGTAGTGTAAACCGGCAGAGTTCCTGCTATAATACCTACATCAATGTTTGAGGCACTTTTTTCTGTTCCTTTTTAAATGGCACTGCTCTGGCAGCTCTTTTGACCAGGGCAGTAGGCTGTCGATAACGGATGGATCTTCCAGATGATGATTGTTTGGCATTTCAATGAGCAGATATTTCAGATACTCATAGACATCCAGTTCATTTGCTCTGGCGTTTTCCACCAGTGTATATAACACTCCATTTGCAAATGCTCCTAGTATATGGTTTTACAGTTATTTTTTCTTTGGAAAGATTTAACTGTTCTGCAAGTTCCTGTACAGATTCAAACAACGACAGCGGACCATCCATCATAACTTTTTCCGGGCATGAAGAAGTGCCTGGATCATGTTGTTGATCTGGATATTCTGTTTTCTGATCTTTTCATCACGCTCGGTAATGATCCTGTTACTGGCTTCCAGTTCCTGCGCCTGTTTTACTGCAAGAACTCTCAGTATTAGTAATTCTTCGTGCTCTGTCATGCTGTTTTACTCCGTACTTTGGATAGAAACAGGGATAGCCCCGACCCATCATGATTGAGGGGCAGGGGAGTTGAATAGGCGTAGCCTATTTTTATAAAATACATACAAAGATATAGCGATATATTGGATATAAATGTCAAGAAATTATAAAAAAATGGCCAAAAAAATAAATTTATATAGGCAATAATTATTGATATAATTTGTTTATCAAAAAAAACATATAGTAAGTGCACAAACTATAAAATTATGGGAGGGTTAACATGAAAATTAAAAAATGGATTGCAGGTATGGCAGTAAGCGCAATGGTATTAGGAATGGGATGTACTAGTGTAATGGCAGAAAGTGATGATGGAAAGATTACAATTGGCTGGGCGATGGCTTATTATGATCATCCGGTTTATCAGTTATTGATGCAAGGAGCAAATGAAGTAGCAGAGGGATTAGATAACTGCGAATTAATATTTGCAGATGGAAAAAATGATGCAACTACCCAGGCTTCACAGATTGATAATTTTATTGCACAGGATGTAGATGCAATTATTTTAACAGCAGCGGTATCTGATCCGATGCTTCCATCTGTAAAGAAAATTAATGATGCAGGTATTCCACTGATTGTTGTAGACAGACGTTTACAGAAACAAGGTCAGAATGTGACATGGGATTGCTATGTAACATGGGATATGGTTCTTTCAGGAACTCAGGGCGCAGAACAGACAATAGAAGCACTTGGAGGACCGGGAAATGCAAAGGGAAAAGTGGTTGTTGTTGAGGGAACAGCAGGTGCTGGATCAACGATCGACAGAGGTGGTGCTTATTACTCTAAACTTGAAGAGGAAAAGGGTATTGAAGTTATCTATAAAGTAGACGGAGATTTTGACAGAACAAAAGGCATGGAGGTAACAGAAACAATCTTACAGAGATATCCAAATAAAGGAGATTTTGATGTTATCTATTATATGAATGATGAAATGGCACTTGGAGGTTTGCAGGCAATTGAAGCAGCAGGTCGTCAGGGAGAATTTACAGTAATTAGTGTTGATGGTGAAAAAGAAGCCCTCGATGCAGTAAGAGATGGTAAGATTAATTATGAAGTAATGTTTAAACCGGATGAGCAGGCTGTAGCCGTAAATATTGCATACGAGCTGGCAAAAGGAGAAACTGTTGATTATGACAATATTGAATATAAAGGAACGCCGATTGAAGTGACAGAAACAGATGATGGATTTACATGGGTTCGTCCAACATGTTACAAGATCGATAGTTCAAATTGTAATGAACCAGAATACGCTGGTTGGTAAGGAGGCAGAACGTAAATGAGCAAAACGGAGACAATGAGCCAGGAGCCATTTCATTTTCAAATGTATCAAGCGCCAAAACGAACAAAAAGAATTGATAAATTATATGAATATGTTGGTGCGTCTAAAGTAGGAATGTGCTTAGAACGAGGAAAAATTATTACAGATGTTTATATGAAAAATCAATCTGTTCCACCGATTATTTTAAGAGCTATAGCACTCAAAGAGATATTGAATAAAATGTCTATTTATATATTACCGGGAAGTCTTTTGGCTGGAAATCAGGCATGTAAGCCGAATTATGCACCACTTTTTCCTGAATATGCGGTGGATTTTATTGAAGAAGAATTTATTAATGGAAAGCCATATTTTCCAGATGAAAGACCAGCCGACAGAATTGAATACAACCGTTTCGATATGCCAGAGTTAAAGAAAATACTCGAATACTGGAAAGGCAATACGCATAAAGATCGATTGTATGCAAATCTTCCTAAAGAGGCAATTTCGGCGCAGGATGATGTCGGAGCTGTAAATATTGTTAATTTCATGCATGGTGGGAGCGGACATCTGGCTCCCCCATGGGAATGGCTCTTTGCAAACGGTTTAAAGAAAATTATTCAAATCTGCGATGAGAGTATAGATAAATGTGAAATGTGGACTATAGAAGGGATTGAGAAAAAACGCTTCTATACAGCTGCTAAAATGGTTTGTAAGGCAATGATTGACTATGCACACCGATATCAAAAATTAGCAGCACAGTTGGCAGAAAAGGAAACAAATGAGCAGCGAAAAAAGGAATTAGAAGAGCTTGCAAGAGTGTGTGGAAAAGTTCCTGAAAATCCAGCAGAGTCTTTTTATGAAGCTTTACAGTTCATGACATTCGTTCAGTTTGGTTTACAGATTGAAGATAATGGACAGGGAATCTGTCCGGGTCGTTTTGACCAGGTGATGATATCATTTTATCGAGAAGATAAAATGAAAGGAAAACTGGATGATGAGACAGCAATGGAATTAATTGAAAATTTCTTTGTTCTGCTTTCAACTATTGAAAGAATGCGTTCATGGGAGGACACGGCGTATTTCAGAGGGAAACCAATTTTTCAGAATTTGACGACTGGTGGAATAGATCCAAAAACAGGCAATGATGCAACCAATGAACTTTCTTATATGATTATGGATTGCATTGCAAATGCGAGAACACTTCAGCCTTCACACTATGTCAGATGGCATAAAAATACACCGTTGGATTTTAAGATAAAAATTGCGCAGACTGTTCGTCTTGGAACTGGATTTCCGGCAATTGCAAATGATGAACTCTATATTCCGGCAATGATGAATAGAGGATATTCATGGGAAGATGCAGTTAATTATTGTATTGTTGGCTGCGCAGAACCGGGGGTAGCAGGACTCAGAGGTGGAAGAACAGGTGCAGCATGGTTTTGCCTTGCGAAGATTCTTGAAGTAACATTATATAATGGAAAAGACCCAAGAAGTGGAGTGACACTTCACAAAAACTGTAATAATAAAGATTTGTCAACGTTTAGCAGTTTTGATGAAGTCTGGGAGGCATTTATTGATCAAATGAAGTATTATGCAAAAATACATGCGATCATGGATAATACAACAGACTTCCTCTGGGAGGAATATCTTGAAGAACCACTTTTCTGTGTATTGGGATGTACAGAGACCACATTAAAACGTGGAAAATCTATTTTTAAAGGCGGTGCAAAATATGATTTCACCGGAAACGAAACTATTGGAACTGCAAATACCGGAAATAGTTTGTATGCAATTAAAAAATTGATTTTTGATGATAAAAAGCTTACAGGTGAGCAGTTAATGCATGCATTATTGACAGATTTTAAAGATATGGATACTGTACCGACTGGGCCACAGATACAGCAGATTTGTCTGCATGTTCCGAAATATGGAAATGATATTCCAGATGTTGACAATCTGGTGAGTAAAGTGCTTGAAAGTGTGTGCGAAGAACTACCACAGTATAAAAATACACGATATGGTCGTGGACCTATTGGCGGAATTTTCCAGGCTTCAACAACAACGGTTTCATCAAATACACCGTTTGGACTGTTAACAGGCTCCCTTCCAGATGGCAGAGAAAAAGGAGCATCATTGTCGGATGGTCAGTCACCAATGCGAGGAACGGACGAAAAAGGGCCGACTGCGGTAGTAAGATCGGTATCACGTTGTAAAAATGTGATTCTTTCAGAAGGTTCATTATTTAATATGAAACTTTTACCACAGGATTTAAAAGATTAGTACATATTTCATAAATAGTAAAATTTGAACGGGAGGAAAGGAATGGAACAGACAATACAAAGTGCTGGACTCAATCGGCTTATTAATTTGATAGATTATTATTTTTCTTTAGGTGGAATGCAGGTTCAGTTTAATGTTGTCAGTCGTGAGACATTACTCAGGGCTCAAAAGGATCCTGCAAAATATCAGAATCTTATTGTACGTGTCGCTGGATATTCTGCTTATTTTGTAAATCTCGAAAAACAGGTACAGCAAGATATTATCGATAGAACAGAAGAAAGAATTTAATCAAAGTGTATGCCGGTACTGTGTAACAAATATAATGCAGTACCGGTTTTTTAGAAGGCAATAATTCAGGAGGCAATAAGATGAAAGGTATAATTTTTGATGTGCAGAGATGGAGTCTGCATGATGGACCGGGAATTCGGTCAAATATATTTTTAAAGGGCTGCCCATTGTCATGTTTGTGGTGTAGTAATCCTGAATCTCAGGACAAGAACAAAGAACTTGCTTTTTTTAAAGATAAATGCATAGGCTGTTTATGTTGCATAGAGGATTGTCATTATGGTGCGATTACGCAAGGAGAGAATGGAAGAAGAATTGATTATAAAATTTGTAAAGAGCATTGTTATGATGAAAAAGAACATTCTTTTTCCTGCGTAAAAGAATGCTATGCAGAAGCATTAAAAATAATGGGTAGGACAATATCTGTAGAGCAGGTAATGGAAGAAGTATTATGCGATGAAGAAATTTACAAGAAAAGTGGAGGAGGAATTACAGTTACCGGTGGAGAACCTTTTTCACAACCAGAATTTTTATATGAAATTTTAAAAGCAGCAAAAGAAAAGGGGATACATACTGCAATAGAAAGCTGCTTATTCGCAAAATGGGAAGTGATTGAGAAATGTTTGCCTTTTATAAATTTCATATTTGTGGATTTTAAAATATTGGATGAGGCAGAACATAAAAAATACACTGGAGTCAGTAATCAATTGATTCTGGAAAACATGAAAAAACTTTCAGATTACAAGAAAAATCATGAAATAGATATTGTAGTACGTACTCCGATTATTCCAGAAGTAAATGATGATGTAAAAACGGTTCAAAAAATGTGTGAATGGATTGTAGAAAATCTGCCGGAGATAAGAAAATATCAGTTGCTTCCATATCATCGCCTTGGAAGAGGAAAATACGCTAATATTGGAAAGAAATATAAGATGAATGAATTGGAAGCTCCTTTAGAGAGTAAGATGAAAGAATTAGAAAAACAGATAGAAAGTCATGGGTTAATCATTGCGAATTATTGAGGAGAATGGTAATGAGTGAAAGCAATTATTTATATATGCATAATATCAGCAAATCTTTTCCGGGTGTAAAAGCATTGTCAAATGTTGATCTGGAGGTTCGGCAGGGAGAAGTTCATGCGCTTTTGGGAGAAAATGGTGCAGGAAAATCAACATTATTAAAAATTCTTTCCGGTGCTTATACGAAAGATGAAGGGGAAATATTTGTTAATGGAAAGAAAATAGAGCAGATGACGACAAAATTGGCTGAAGAGCTTGGAATATCTGTAATTTATCAGGAATTTAATAATCTTCCACATTTGAGTATCGCAGAAAATATCTTTTTAGGACGTCAGCCGTTGAAAAAAAACGGACTTATTGACTGGAAAAAATGTTATGACGAAAGCAGGAAACTTTTGAAAAAAGTTGGTCTTGATCTTGATCCCAGAATAGCTGTATCAAAATTGAAGGTTGCGCAGCAACAGATGGTAGAGATTGCAAAAGCATTGTCACAAGATGCAAAAATAATCGTAATGGATGAACCGACAGCGCCACTTACTCAAATTGAAATTGAAAATCTGTTTCAAGTTATTCGTGAATTGAAAGCAAGTAATGTCTCAGTTATTTACGTATCGCACAGATTAAATGAAATAAAGGAGATTTGTGATAGAATTACGTTTCTAAGAGACGGATGTTTTGTTGGAAAAGCTGACGTGAAAGATATGGAGATTAGTGACATGGTGCGTATGATGGTTGGAAGAGATTTGACGAATATGTATCCAAAATCTAAAGCCGTGATAGGTGAACCAGTACTAAAAGTTGAAAATTTAAGCACGGAAGAAAAACTGAGAAATGTGAATTTAGTATTACATAAAGGAGAAATTCTAGGACTTGCGGGACTTGTAGGTGCCGGAAGAACAGAACTTGCCAGAGCTATATTTGGAGCTGATAAGATTTCAACCGGAACTGTTCAAATTAATGGAAAAACAATTGAAATTAAGAATATCAGACATGCAATTGCCCACAAAATTGGTCTGGTACCAGAAGATAGAAAAAAACAAGGTTTAGTATTAATTCTGAATTTAATACAAAATACAACATTAGCCAGTCTGAAAAAATATGTACAATTCGGAAAATTGAATTTGAAAAAGGAAAAAAAAGATACGGAACATTATATTCAGCGTTTACGTACAGCAACACCAAATGCCTGGGCAAAAGTCGAAAATCTTTCCGGAGGAAATCAGCAGAAAGTGGTTTTAAGTAAATGGTTGTGTGCGGACAGTGAAATATTGATTATAGATGAACCTACAAGAGGAATTGACGTTGGAGCTAAGGTTGAAATTTATGAATTGATGAATGAGTTGGTAGAGAAAGGAATGTCAATTCTTATGATTTCATCGGAAATGCCTGAATTGATGGGAGTTTGTGACAGAATAGCTATAATGCATGAAGGAAAAATAACAGGTGAGTTGGAACGTTCTGAGTTTTCAGAGGAACGCATTATGGCGTATGCAACCGGGCAGGTAATTTAGATAAGGAGGAGCAGACATGCAGTTTCGTACAAGGATAGAAAAAGCAGTAAAACCGCATGCGGTTATTCTAATTACATTGTTTGCGTTGATTATTAGCATGAGTTTTATTGCACCTAATTTTTTAAGCGTAGGCAATATTATAGATATTATACGAGTAAATTCCATAAAAGGGATTGTGTCGATCGGTATGACATACGTTTTGTTGACAGGAGGAATTGATCTCTCAGTTGGTTCCACATTTGCGATAGCGGGTGCGGTTACAGCATCTTTCGTTACAGGAAGTTACAGTGACTATATTACCAGTAATCTTTTTAAATGCCCGACGTTACTGGCAATTTTAATAGGACTTGTGGCAGCAGCGTGTATAGGTCTGATAAATGGTTTGATTATTACAAAATTGAAAGTGGAACCATTTATTACTACGCTTGCAATGATGACTTTTGGAAGAGGAATTACATATCTTTATACAGGTGGTTATCCAATCAATTTCAAACCAATTCCAAAGGATTTTGCATGGTTAGGAAAAGGGTATCTTGGAATTTTGCCACTGCCGGCAGTTATGTTTATTGTTGTAATTCTAATTGGTGGATTTCTATTAAAGTATACGTCTTATGGCAGATCATTATATGCAATTGGCGGAAATAGAGAATCAGCTGAGTTATCAGGGATAGCGATTGATAAAAATATTTGTATCACGTATATAATAACAGCTGTTCTTGCAGGACTTGCTGGAATTATTATGACGTCCAGAGTAGCTTCAGCCTCAGCGGTTGCTGGTGAAAGTTATGAGATGGATATTATTGCGAGTGTTGTTTTGGGAGGAACATTACAGACCGGAGGAGTAGGCTCTATTACAGGTACGGTAATTGGTGTTTTTATTTTTGGTATTATTGAGAATGGATTGAATATTTTGGGTATGCCGACATATTTCAAGCTGTTGATAAAAGGTGTAGTAATCATACTTGCATTGGGAGGTCATTATGTTTTACCTCATAGGAAAATGAGAACAACTGGAGGAAAAATAAATGCGTGAAAGAAAAATAGAGTTAAAGTTTGATCAGCAAAAGTTAGTGCTGATATTACTAATTTTCTTGGTGATTGGATTTAGTGTGGTAAAGCCAGAATTTATAAATGCAAGAAGTTTGGATAATATCATACGTACTTTTTCAATGTATGGAATTGCTGCATTAGGTATGACAATGGTAATTTTAACGGGAGGGACAGACCTGTCAGCAGGATCCAACATGGCATTGGCGGGTGTGGTAGGAGCAGGACTTTTAGGTAATGCATTTAATGCGGCCAATCCGATAAAAATGCCGTTTATCCTAACCGTTGTATTTGCACTTTTGGCATGTGGATTGATTGGACTATTAAATGGCATATGTATTTCTAAACTTCATATGGCACCGTTTGTTGCAACGCTGGCAACTATGTCACTTTCAAGAGGTCTGGTTTATGTAGTTGCGGATTTTGTGGTACAGGGAGTGTCAGGTTCACCAATTACATTTATGAATGATGGATATTATATGTTGGGATTGGGAGATATATGTGGCATACCATTCCAGTTAATCGTATATGTAGTTATCTTTGTTATTATATATATTATTTTAAAATATACAAGATTAGGCCGGGCAATTTATACAGTAGGTGGAAATACGGAAGTGGCCAGATTAGCCGGTATGAAACCAGATGCAATAATTTTAATTTGTTATACATTTTGTGGTATACTTGCTGGATTAGCAGGAACGATATTGGTTGGAAAGCTTTCAAGTGCGTCTACTGTTGCAGCACAGGGATATGAGTTGGATTTAATTACAGCTGTTGCACTTGGGGGAACAAGTATGGAAGGGGGAAAAGGTGGTATTATCGGTACGCTGATAGGTACAGCATTTCTCGCAGTTATGAATACTGGAATGGATATGGTTAATATCCCATCATTTTATCAATATTTAATAAAAGGGATGATCTTGGTATTTGCAGTGTATATGGATACTTTTTTTCAAAAGCATAGAAAGAGCAATTAGTGTTGATTTCCCATATACAGAAAGTATCACTTACTTGTTTCAAAGAGGGGATTAGTGAAGATTGGAGAGAATCTTTCAGGCTCATTCAGGACAGTGAAAACATTTATTGCTAGAAGAATCTATTTGTGATAAAGTTGACATAGTAGTTTTGCGTAGATATTTTTTTATATAGGTATATAGCATGTATAAAACTTTATTTGTTGATGATGAACGGCTAATTAGAGAAGGTATAAGTAATCTGATTGATTGGGAACGAATAACAGGTCAAGAATTGACACTTGCAGAGAATGCTAAAGTCGCGCTTAAATATTTGGAACATGAGAAATATGAAATTGTAATTAGCGATATTTATATGCAAGATATGAACGGAATTGAACTGGCGAAATGTATTAAAGGAAAATGGCCAGATGTTGTCGTTATATTATTGTCGGCATATGAAGATTTTGATTATGCCAGAAAAGCAATTGAGGCAGGTGTTTTTAAATATCTGTTAAAACCAGTGATTCCAGAAGAATTGGAAGATGCAGTGAATGAAGCGATTTCTCAAGTGAAAATCAATGAGGAAACAAAAAAAAGAATAGACCATTCTCAGGAAGTTTTGGAAGATTATCGACGTGAACTTAAAAAAAATTTATGGAAAGATATTTTATCTGGAAATATGCGTAATGAAGACGAAATTTTTGAACGTTTCGAAAAAATGAACATGTCAAAAAATATATCGCCAATATATGTAGTTGTATATAAGACTGATGATGAGTCTATGCTTTATCAAAATCAAGTGGCAATTGATAAGGTAGTATCCAGTTGTTTTGAAGGCTATATAGATACTGTTTTTATGGATAATTATATTGTAATTCTTTTAAAAAAGGAAAATGCAAAATCAGTATTATATGCGTTTGGTGATTTAGTAAAAGAAATGTTTCATTTTGAAGTGTATATGGGTGAGGGAAAAACTGTTAAAGATTTATCAACGCTTCATATGTCTGTTGAATCAGCAAAATACAATATCCAAAAAAATAGAGCAAATAAAAAGGATGAACCAACACAAATTGTTCTTGCTGCTGTTGAAATGATCCGAAAAGAAATAGAAAATGTAGATTTTAATATTAATACGATTGCAAATGCGCTATATTTAACACCTGCATACTTTTCCAGAGTTTTTAAAAGAAAAATGGGGATGACCTGTATAGATTTTATAAAAAATTATAGAATTAATCTAGCAAAGGAATTGCTTCAAAATACTGATTTAAGTATACAACAGATATCAGAAAAAACAGGATATGCAACAGTTTACTATTTTAGTCAGCAATTTAAGCAGGTAACAGGAGAAAGCCCAGGAAGTTTTAGAAAGAAAAGGCAAAAGTTTGATGTTTAGAACAATAAAAAGAAAGCTAATATTTGTGTTTTGTGTTGTATCTATTCTTTTTGTTTGTGTAAGTACGGGGATTTTTTATAAAGTTTTTACGAATCGTTTAATTTCGACTCAGCAAAATAATCAGAATATGCTATCACAGGCATTATGCACCTCGATAGAGTATTTTAGAGAAAAGTGTGAGACAACAATTAATATGCTACAAGAAGATGAAGAAATTCATTCGTCTGTAGCACAATGGCTTTTGTTTGATGACGAAGAAACTTTGCAGGAATGTCTTCGAAAAAAAGTAAATGAATGGGACTTTATAAACAACATATTGATAATGAAAACATCTTACGAATATGTGGGAGCAAAGGAACTTGATCAAATTTTGCCGTACATGGTTGATCGAATCAGTACAGCTGAACGGTATGGGCAAAATTGTGTATGGGATTCTGGATACGGTCCCAACAGTTCTTTTGTTTTTCGTTGTTTTAACGTGTCGGAAGCAGAGAAAAATCTTTATTTGTTTATTCAAATTGCTAATGCAAATTTTCAAAGCCTTTTTAATCGTTATAGACTGCAGAATGATCAGCGCTTTTCTCTAAAAGGAATCACAAATGGATTTGAGGTTACAGAACAGGGCTTTTATTATCAATATTATGATAATTATTCTCAGTTGGTACACACACAAATAGATATTGATGATTGGCAGTTAAAAACTTGGAGTGAAAAAACAGCAGCAAGAATTGTTACAAAGGAATTTTGGGTTGAAATGATAACTATTTTTCTAGTTCTTATTCTGTTGATTATTTTATTAAGTGTTATCATATCAAAACAAGTTACGAAACCTATTAAGGAGATGCAAAAAGTCGCCAGACAGTATTCACTTGGAGCATTTGACGCAAAAGTTAGTGTTCATGGAAAAGATGAAATCGCTGAACTCGGAAATGTATTAAATAATATGTCGTCTCAGCTTCTTGAGTTAATAAGTAGTGTTACAGAAAAAGAACGTCAAAGTAATTATCTCGAATTGCAGACCTTGATTTACCAAATTAATCCTCATTTTTTATATAATACATTGGACTCTATTAATATGCTTGCAAGAAAAAATGATGATATACAGGTTGCATTAATGGTTACAAATTTGTCACGCTTATTTCGATTGAGTTTGAATAGAGGTCGTGATGTAATAACTGTCAGAGAAGAAATGATGCAAGTTACATATTATCTAAAGATACAAAAATTCCGTTTTGAAGAACAGTTGGATTGGAATATTAATTTTGATGATGAAATATTAGAATATCGAATGCTGAAATTTATTATGCAGCCATTGGTAGAAAATGCTATATATCATGGCATAAAGTCAAAAAATGAATATGGGAAACTGACAATTAGAGGATATAAAGATAAAAATATGCTTATATTTGTAATAAAAGATACAGGGAAAGGTATGGATGAAGATACTTTAACAAAACTATATCAGAGAATAAACGAAAAGAAGCGTGATGAAAAAGAAAACAGAGGATATGGTATTTGGAATGTCAACCAGAGAATAAAGTTATATTATGGTGAACAATATGGTCTTCAGATTGATAGTATCGTAGATAAAGGAACATCTATATACATTAAAATACCAGCTGAAATATGATTAAAAGACGAAAAGCAGAAAACTGGCTTAGCAAAGTCAGGATTCTGCTTTTTTACTTTATAGGAAAGTTCGATTTTTGTAAGCCGGGGTGCTTTTTTGTCTCCAAAATGTATTCCCTGAGGCAGTCTGGCACTTGTATTTCCTGTTTTATAATGCTATGATTTGATAACAAGATGTCAGGCAGGGAGATTTTGGCTCCTGATATTGCGAGATCAGAGATAAAGGCAAGCGACTGAAAGGAGATTTGGATGGATATCAGAAATTTCGAATCAATACTTACTGTCGGAGAAAACGTGGCGGTGGAGTTTAAACGCTGCGGAAGTGGAATTGGAAATGATGTATATGAGAGTATCTGCTCTTTTCTGAACCGGTTTGGTGGGGATCTGTTTATGGGAGTGGAGGATGATGGTACAGTTGTGGGGCTGCCGGAGAAAGCGGCATCTGACATGATTAAGAATTTTATTAAATGTATCAGCAATCCTGACCTGCTGTCACCTACTGTATATCTCTCACCGGAAATAACGGAATATCAGGAAAAGACAGTGATCCATGTGCATGTGCCGCCCAGTGCGGAAGTACATAGTTATAAGAAAGTGATCTATGACCGTGTGGATGATGCGGATGTGAAGGTTACGTCCACAGGACAGATTGCTCAGATGTATATCCGAAAGCAGGGGATTTATACAGAGAGAAAGGTTTATCCCTATGCAGAGCTGGAGGATTTGCGTCTGGATCTGTTGCCAAGGTTACGTATTATGGCGGCAAATAACAGCGGAAATCAGGGGCATCCCTGGAGCAGCCTGTCTGATGAGGAGCTGATTAAAAGTGCCGGTTTGTACGGAAAGGATTGGGAAACGGGAAAGTATGGTTATAATCTGGCGGCGATCATGCTGCTGGGAAAGGATCGCGTTATTTCTGATATCGTGCCTGCTTATATGACTGATGCGTTGTTGCGGAGAGTGAATGTTGACAGATATGATGACCGTGAGGTGATCCAGACTAATCTGATTGAAAGTTATGAACAGTTGATGGAGTTTGGGCGCAAGCATTTGCAGGATAAGTTTTTTCTGGAGGGGGATCAGAGAAAAAGTCTCAGGAAGATCATTACCCGTGAAATGATTGCCAATACGCTGATCCATCGGGAATATACCAGTCCGTATCAGGCCAGATTTGTCATAGAAAGAAACAGGATGTATATAGCAAATGCAAACCGATGTACAAAGCAGGGGTTGATCACGCCGGATAATCTGGAACCACAGTCCAAAAATCCGGTGATTGCTTCTTTTTTCAGAAATATTGGTTATGCGGAGCAGCTTGGTTCCGGGGTTCGAAATCTGTTTAAATACAGCAGGTTTTATTCCGGACAGGATCCGGAATTTGTGGAAGGGGATATCTTTAAGATTATTGTACCGTTGGATGACAACTATTCTTTGGATCATGGAAATGGTGCCAATGGTGCCAATAGTTGTGGCACTATTGACACCATTTCTGCAGACCGTGTTCGTGAGTCGTCAATTCCGTATGCAGCAGACAGAAGAAGTTTTTCTTTTTCTGAAAAATCAGCGGGTATACTTTCCCGGGAAGAAGCGGAAATTCTTGACAGGGTCAAGAAGAATCCACATCTGACGCAAAGCCAGATTCAAAGAGAAATGGGGATATCGTTAAGAAGTGTGAAACGTGTTATGAGCAGGTTGCAGCAGAGAGGGATTCTTGTAAGAGAAGGGAATAACCGCAGTGGTTCATGGATGATAAATGATGAAGTTTTATTTGACAGATAAGAACAGGAAAATAATACAGCAAAGGAGAGACATCAAATGGTAAAGGTAGATTTGATCACTGGTTTCCTTGGTTCAGGGAAGACCACGTTTATCAGGAAGTATGCGCAGTATCTGATGGATGCCGGTAACAATATTGGGATTCTGGAGAATGATTACGGGGCTGTGAATGTGGATATGATGCTGCTTCAGGATCTGATGGGAGACAACTGTGAGCTGGAGATGATTTCAGGCGGGTGTGATAAGGACTGCCACAGGAGGAGATTTAAGACCAAGCTGATCGCTATGGGGATGTGCGGCTATGACCGGGTGATCGTGGAGCCATCGGGGATTTTTGATGTGGATGAGTTTTTTGATATTCTTCATGAGGAGCCGTTGAACCGCTGGTATGAGATCGGAAATGTGATCGGGATTGTGGATTCTAAGCTGGAGCGTGATCTGTCAGAGGAGGCGGATTTCATTCTGGCTTCGGAGGTGGCGGATGTGGGATGCATTGTGATGAGCAAGAGCCAGGATGCATCACCGGAGGAAATCCGGGGTACGATTGAGCATGTGAATCAGGCGCTGGAGAAGGTTCACTGCAGCAGGAGATTTCATTGTGAAATGAAGGGTGTGGATACAGTTAATATTATCCACAAAAACTGGGAGGAAATGTCGAAAGAGGACTTTGACCGGATCGCATCCTGTGGATATGTGATGGAAAGCTACAGGAAACTGGAGTTGGAGGCAGAGGATGCCTTTGCTTCTCTGTATTTTATGAATGTGAAGATGACTGAGAAGGAGCTGCGGGAAGCGGCTGAGAAGATCCTGTCTGATCCTGAATGCGGGCGAGTATTCCGGATGAAGGGATTTATGAGAGCAGACAGTGATAGCGAAGACTGCTCTGGACTATCTGCCCGGACAGAGGGTGATGGACAGCAGTGGATTGAATTAAATGCTACCAAGAATGAAATTGCAATCCGCCCGCTTCATGTGGGGCAGGAGGTTCTGATCGTGATCGGGGAAGAACTGCGGGAGGAGAAAATCAAGTCTTACCTGAAGATCCCTGAAATCTGAAATTTAGCCGAATCAAGTAAGTCCCCTGCTTCAATTGCGAAAAGCAATAAGCAGTGGGTGGG
>OLOY01000201.1_pt1 | contig 54384 bp, 70 predicted proteins | sample 1672771 | NCBI WGS metagenome assembly OLOY01 (sample SAMEA3136722, study PRJEB25190) | human gut metagenome
AGAAGTTGAATACGGACTGGAACAGATACATAAGTACTGCTGCAACTGCTCCGGATACTCCTGACAGTGCATTTGAAATATTATACATAATTGTGTTGATAACTGTAGGTGTAGTCGGATCAGATCCACCAAGAACCTGCATGATACCCTGAGCCATAGCAACAACAAGTGCTGCACCGATCAGATCTTTTGCTCCATCTTTGAAAGAAGTTGCAATATCATTCAATCTCATATCGTTCAGCTTAAAGATAACTCCGATCACACCGGAAACAATTCCCATAATAAAGAACTGTGTCGCGATCTCTGGCATGTAATATCCCTGGGTCATAACACCCCAAACTACCCATACTACGGTAGCAGCCAGTGTCAGAAGAACTAAAATGTGTCCAAGACCAAAGGAATGTCCTTCGTCAATACCTGTTTTTTCGTTCTGTTCACGGAAATACGCATCCGTCTCATATGCGATTGAGATTGTCGGAGCCTTTTTAACCTTTGACGCATAGAACATCGTCATTCCACAGCCAAGAGCTGTAAATACAACCCACATTACCATACGGAATCCTGCTCCTGAGAATACGTCAATCCCTGCAATACCCTGTGCAATACCTACAGAGAATGGATTCATCCAGGATGAACCGAAACCGATCTGTGTTGCAACATAAGTAACAAGAACTGCAATAACGGAGTCATATCCAACTGCTACAAATAATGGACAAAGAATCATAGTAAATGGAAGTGCTTCTTCCCCCATTCCGAAAACTGCTCCACCAAGAGAAAACAGTACGAAAAGTACTGGAATCAACAGTTTTTCGGCTCCCTTTGCCTTACGGATCAATCCAATCAATCCGGATTCGATCGCACCGGTACGGATCATGATACCAAATGCACCACCTACTACCATAAGGAATGCGATAATCTCGATCGCAGAACTACTTACGATTCCGTTATACATATAGTTGAAGAATCCTGTTCCACCATCTCCACTAAAGAGTGCTACTCCTTCTGTTACTACGTTCCCTGCATCATCTGTCAGATACTGGAAACTTCCGTCTTTGATTACTGTACGGGTTTTCTCAACACCATTGATCATGTATGAAATGTCCTGTGTTTCGTAAAATCCCTTTGGTACAAGAAATGTCAGAAGTGCTGCTACAACAACTACTAAAAAGATAATGATGTAGGTGTCAGGCACTTGAAATCCCTTGTTAAAAGACTTTAACCCTTTTCCTTCTTTTTTGCTCATTTTTGAGTCTCCTCCCACATTTTTTGATATACCACATTAGTTTACCACAGAATGTTTGAAAAGTAACCAAAAATTTATATATTATATCAATTTTTTTGTCATTTTTTTATTTTTATACATTTTAACCGTAAATAAATCTGTGATAATGCAAAAAATTAACGCTTCTGCCATAAAAACAAAAGCGTTATGATATAAAATCAATTATTACGAGTATGAAATTACAAATGTCCAATCAGACTATGATTATGCTTTCCATAATCCATTAAGATTACAATAAGCATAAACTTTCACTTCGCTCTTTTCGAATACTTGTGCTATCTCAACATTCAACAGCTACTTTTATAACACCATCTCTCTTATTCTCAAAGAGATCATAAGCCTCTTCAATCTTACTGAGAGGATAGGTATGTGTGATAAGGGGTTCGGTATTGATCTTTCCTTCAGCAATCAGTTTTAATGTTTCTTCGCAGTCACATCCGTCTACTCCACCGGTTTTGAAGATGAGATTCTTGCCATACATGTCTGGAAGAGGTAAGCTTTGTGCTTTATCGTAAAGTGCAACAACTGTCACAATCGCATTCGGTCTTGCGCATTCCCAGGCTAAACGAAATGTAGACTCTGCACCTGCAACTTCCAGGACAACATCTGCACCGCCATGGTCACTTGTATTCTTAACAAAAGTCTCACATTCTTCCGGAGAAATAGTAAGTACATCTGGGTAATGTTCATTGATAAAATGTATACGTTCCTCATCTTTTTCACACATAATAATGTGTTTCGGATGCTTTAGCATAACACAAAGTAATGTACAGATACCAGTCGGTCCTGCACCGATGATCAACACCGTATCATCTTCTGTGATTTCAGAAATACGAGTTGCCCAGTAACCCGTAGCCAGTACATCTCCTACGAATAATGCCTGTCGATCGGTAACTTCATCCGGAATCTTATTTAATCCCTGATCTGCGAACGGTACACGCACATACTCAGCCTGACCACCATCAATACGACATCCAAGAGCCCATCCACCATTCTGATCCGTACAGTTATTGACATACCCTTTTTTACAGAAATAACATTCACCACAAAATGTCTCAACATTTACAGTTACTCTGTCTCCCGGCTTCACATGAGTTACAGCTTCGCCAACTTCTTCAACAATTCCAACCATCTCATGACCAACTGTAATTCCTGGAACTGCACGAGGAACACTTCCATGCTTAATATGTAAATCACTGGAACAGATACTGGCAAGTGTAACCTTTACAATCGCATCCCTTTCATGCATAATCACCGGTTTAGGTTTTTCTGTTAATTCAAATTTTCCTTTTGAAACATATGTATATGTCTGCATCGTTTTCCCCCATCATCTTCAAAATAATATAAAGTTGCTTATTCTTTTGGATTATCTCCATCACGATAAGGTACAGTAGCTGCCGGAACAACCGTTGAAGCCGGTTCGGTATGTATATCCTGATCATCAAAGAATATATGCGCTCCAAATGCTGCAAGCACTTCTGTCTTGCTGACACCGCCTAAGAAGAACGCTTCATTGATTGATACGCCCCAGTTGCGGAGTGTTTTAACTGCGCGTTCATGTGCCGGAGCATTTCTAGAAGTAACCAGTGCGGTTCGGATTGGCTGAATATCCTTTTCTTTAAACAGCTGTTGTACATAAGACAGCTTTGTCAGGAAGTTAGCAAACGGACCTTTTGCCATCGGCGTGTTCGCATTCGCTTTTTCATGTTCTTCAAATGCCTGTATTCCGTTCTTCTGAAAAATCTTTTCAGATTCGGCTGAAAAGAGAACTGCATCTCCATCAAATGCAATGCGGATCTGATCTATCTTTTGCTTTGCATCCGCATGTGCCGCTCCAGTCAAAATAAGACCTGCTGCAATTCCATCGTTAATAGCCGATTGTACATCAACAGAATTTGCTGACAAAAATAAGTCTGTCTTAAAGGCTTTTAAATAGGGAGCAATTTCCGCTCCACTTGTCAAAGTCGCTCTTGTAATATCCAAGCCATAATACTGTATAGAATTAAAGATACGAAGACATGTGTTTGCATTGTTCCGTGACATAATGATCACTTCCACCAGTCTTCCCAACCCTGTGTTATTCAGTTTCAGAAAAGCTTTAATTAATTGGAAAGCAGCACCCTTCTGAAGAATCTCATTCTCATGTGTTACCTGGTAAGCCTCATATGCTTCAACGCCTTGTTCTTCAAATATTTTATTTTCCTGTTCAAGATTAAATAAAGCTCTCGAACTAATTCCTATTACAAGAGGTTTTGATAAATCATATGACATATATTATCACCTCCGATCAAGAAAAGAATCACCTATCAATCACGTCTTTCTTACATTATACGTTTCCATACTATGAGATACAAGTAAGAATATATAAGAAAAGATTATTTTTTGAATTCCACTGCGTGTTTTCTCTTCCACAGTGGAAATAAGTTACGCTGACATACGTAATTCTTTCGTTCATCTATTGCAATCGCATGAAAGAATGTCTTCCACAGATCCGTATACTCATCTTCGTACTCTTCTGTCTTTCTCAATGTCTGAAATTCTTCATCTGTCAGATATCGGAGATAGTTCTCACCATCTTTCGGATGAACACAAGCTGTTTTGCGATTATCATCTATGATCATCCACTGTTCTGAAGGCATGCGGTCTGCAAAATGTCTGCCAACCAACATAATGACATCACTTTTTGGCTCCAGATGGCTGACATAAACGTTACTTGAATTCAATCGTTCAAATCGTGCGAACTCTCTGAAATGATGGCTTTCGTTAGACACTTTACGACGCAATTCTAATATCCGCATCACATGTGGATTCGCATATTGCTGTAGTACACTCTCTCCAATTTTGAATCCGACACGAAGGAAATTATAAATTGCCTGCAGTGCATTTTCCTCGACAGATAAAGTCACCAAATAGATATTCAGATATGCTTCATCCGAAATATCTCTCCGAATCGAGCGAATTACTTTTTCTGCTTTGGAAAGATCTTGGTCTACATGAATATATTCATCAAATATCGTTTGCTGAAATATAGGTTCTTTTTTTAATTGTATCTGGTCATGACCAATCAGTAAAGCTTCAGACCATGCATCATAGATACAGGTCATGATATCTTCCAGACGGTCTTTACAAGTAAATATCTTCATCAGCATACTCCAAAATCTGTCAATGTCATCTGGGTAAATGATTCATTCGCATGTTGTGTGTTCCATAGATCTTTCTTGTCTACACTTATTAGTTGTCGCGTAATATAAGATGCCTCAATAGGAGTATGGTACATCTGTTTTCCGCCACACGTGATGAAATAATGCGCACGCTTTAATACTACTCCCATTTTCTTCAGGCTTGCATAATCAAGTCTGCCATAACGTCTTGCATAAGTGATACGACTTGCTGATTTCGGTCCGATTCCCGGAACACGAAGCAGTGTTGCATAACTCGCTTTCTCTACTTCTACTGGGAACTGCTCCAAATGGCGTAATGCCCAATCACACTTTGGATCAATCATTTCATTAAAATTCGGCTGTTCTGAGGATAATAGTTCTCCTGCCTGAAATCCATAGAACCGCAATAGCCAATCAGCCTGATACAGTCTGTGTTCACGTAAAAGCGGTGGTGGCGTTCCTATCTCCGGCAACGCATTATCTTCGTTCAATGGAATGTATGCTGAATAGAAGACACGCTTCAGATCAAAGCCTTGATACAATGCCTGTGTCGTCTGCAATAATGTATAATCACTCTCACCGGTCGCACCAATGATCATCTGCGTGCTTTGTCCTGCCGGAGCAAAACTACGCTTCAATCGGGACATATCACGAGGTGCCAACTGGTTCGCATTTTCCCAGGTAAGTGCATGATCCAGTGACGTGTATTTTTTATAAGATTCTAATCGATTCATCTGAGAATTCTGAGAAATGGCTTTATCCTTCTTCTGAACATTCAAGCACTCAGAAAAATGTTTTTTCGAAGCATCAGAAAAAATACCTGCATTCAAAAACTTATTCCCGCCACTTCGCTCCATATAAGCTGACTTTCCGATTGCCATTCTGTGAGATGCAATCGTACTCTGCACCTTACCCATAGGATTCAGAATGTTCTGCATGGTCTTGTTTGGAGCCAATGTATGCAATCCTTCTTCCGTGGGCAATTCAAGGTTGACACTGATACGATCCGCAAGATATCCTGCTGCCGCAAGTAGCTCGTCCGAAGCTCCGGGAATCGTCTTGATATGAATGTACCCATTGAAATGATATTTCGTGCGAAGCAGCAATAATGTCTCGCACATCTTCTCCATCGTATACGTCGGATTCCTTAAGATTCCGGAACTTAAAAACAAGCCTTCGATATAATTACGCTTATAAAACTCTACTGTTAAGTCACAGATTTCCTCCGGAGTAAAAGTAGCCCGCTTTACGTCATTGCTTCTGCGATTGATACAATACTTGCAATCATAAGCACAATGGTTCGTCATCAAAATCTTAAGCAGAGAAATACATCTTCCGTCTGCTGCAAAGCTATGACAAATGCCGCATGCCTCTGCATTGCCGAGCTCTCCTTTCTTTCCCCGCCGGCTGGATCCACTTGAAGTACATGCAACGTCATATTTTGCTGCGTCAGCAAGAATCTGCAGCTTTTCCTGTGTTGTATAATTACTATTTCTAATTTCTGTATTCATATTTTCATTATACAAACAGTTGTTCGATAATGCAAGTATTATTTCGAACAGACGTTCTTTTATAACTGTTCAATATGTTTTGAGCATTCTTAAAGTACCTGAAAAATCAAGATTTTTTCTCTATTATCCTCACCCGGAAACAGATCTGAAGTATTAATCTCATCATAAAAAATCAACTGTTCCTGAGTCATTAAAATACTGATATATTCTTCTGAAGGATAATAGAATAATAATAATATATCTCTCGGATTTTCATAATAAGATTCGTAAATCCTTGCTAAAACTGACTGTAATATCTCTACAGAAAAAGGATTAAAAAAGTAACAGCGATCCACTTCCGACGGAACTTCATAATTTTCTGCACTGCATAATACAAACTCCGTGCGTGATGCGGAAACGGATACTTCTTTATTATCTGCTGCTCCTTTATAAATCCGTTCATCATACTCTACGCCTATTGTCTTGCATCTTGTTTGATACGAAAGATAAAAACATACCCGCCCTTTTCCGGTTCCATAGTCAATTAGAGTATTATTTTTCCTGATCAGTCCACTGTTTGCCAGGCGCTCCAATACCATATAAGACGTTGGTTCATAAGGATATCGATACTGATCTGAATGAGAGTCATCCCGCCCGGTTGTCTTTATCTTCAGGAGTTTATCCCATTGTGTTTCATTTTGATTCATTTCTTTCGATCCTTCATTTTTATGTTTGAAATATCCCTCGGTATTTTCCCAAGTTCTGTTACCATGTACATAATCTGGCTTCCTTCTTCTTTCAGCCACTTAATTGACTTTTTATAATCTGGGAACACCTTCTCCACCTCCGACCAAAATGCTTTCGAATGATTCATCTGTTTTCTATGGCACAATTCATGAACCACAACATAATCCAACACCTCAGGAGGCGCAAGCATCAACAGACAGTTAAAATTCAAATTCCCTTTGCTGCTGCAACTTCCCCATCTTGTTTTCTGATTTCTGATGGTTATATTCCCGTAAGTGACTCCGATTATTCTTGCGAAATATTCTACTCTAGCCGGAATTATTTTAAGAGCCTGGTCTGCAAGTGCCTTGATTTTATCGAGTGTCACGTTTTCTACATTTTTCGATTCAACACCTTTTCTATTTACTTTTATTTCATTCATTTGTTTGCTTATCCAAGCTTCATTCTTATTAAGAAATTCCTCAATGTATTTCTCTGTGACACCATACGGAGCCCTTACAGTGACACTTAGATCAGAATTCACCTGAATAGCTATAGTTTTTCTTCGGGATTTAATTATCGTAACTTTCATAAATTGTCCCTTTGTTTTTTAATATATTGTCCTAAACCTGAAGAAATATCGTGATTAGCCTTTACTGCCATCTGAATCATCTCCACTGTAATCATTTATAATTTCAACAATATCATTTAACGTACTAACTCAAATTATATCATACATACGTTTATCTGTGGAAATAAAGTCATAACAATACCAGCCATACATTGCATCAATAGAAAAGACAGGCCCGAACTCCTTATAAATCAAGGCTTTTCGTCCTGTCATTAATATAACATGTGCTCCTGTAACTGATATCAGCAAAGCACGTTTCCTCTGCTCCGTTATCTTACCGATTATCAATTTTCTCCGGAAACATATCATGATTACTCATACGATTCCAGGCAACCTGCTCCCAGTTGGTACCTGGCTTTCCATAATTGCAATACGGATCGATGGACAAACCTCCACGCGGAAGGAATTTTCCCCAGACTTCTATATATTTTGGCTCAAGAAGCTTGACCAGATCTTTCATGATTATATTAATCACATCTTCATGAAAATCTCCATGGTTTCGGAATGAGAACAAATACAATTTCAAGGATTTACTCTCCACAAGACGTTCGTCCGGAACATAGGAAATCGTGATCGTTGCAAAATCTGGCTGTCCGGTGATTGGGCATAGGCTTGTAAATTCAGGGCAGTTGAACTTGACAAAATAATCATTTTCAGGATGTTTATTCTGAAATTCCTCCAATACAGACGGATCATAATCCATACGGTATTCTGTTTGCTGATTTCCCAATAATGTTAAGTTTTCTTTTTCTCTCATTGCTTCCTCCTCTATCTCAATGCCGGGTCTTCTACGTGATTCGCCTGAAATGCTGCCGCACGATCAATGCATGTTCCACATTTGCCGCAAGGTTTCTCTCCCCCTTCATAACAAGACCACGTCAACTCATACGGAACTCCCAATTCTAAACCAATCCGTACTACTTCGGCTTTGGATACATTTACAAAAGGTGCTTCTATTTTCAACTGATGTCCGGAGCCTTCCCAGATTGCTTCATTCATTGCCTGATTGAATACAGGTGAGCAATCCGGATAAGCAAAACCGGCAGAATCATCTGCATGAGCTCCATAATAAATCACTCCACATTCCTTGCTCAGTGCGATACTTGCTGCCGAAGAAAGAAATAACCCATTTCGGAACGGTACATATGTGCTTACAGGCTTATCGCCATTTGTTTTTGAAATCTGCTCTGCGTAACTCTCCTCCGGAATTTCTTCCGTGGACTGTTGAAGCAGTGAACAGTTGCTATATTGAAATATCTTGCTTAAATCCAGGAACAGATGCTCCACGCCATAATATTCGGCAACTGCTATTGCAGCCCTGATTTCTTTATCGTGCTTCTGTCCATAGGAAACCGAGAGTGCAATCACCTGGTCTTTCCCGTACTTTTTGATTGCCAGTCCTAATGCCGTTGTTGAATCAATTCCTCCACTAAAGAGAACTAATGCTTTCATCTCCATCACCTCACTACTTATTTATACGCCCCGTTCATTTGGATCCCAGATTACTTTATGCATCTGAATCTGCAGACGCACACCATTCAACCGATGTTTCAGCATAAATTCTACGATCTGCACTGGCTCTATGGATCCAAAAACAGGACTAAGATACACATGACACCTGTTTGTCAGATTATAAGTCTGAATCACGTCCAGTGCTTTTAACAGATCCTCCTGGCTGCCACATACAAATTTTACAGTATCATCCTTTCCTAGCAGTTCCATGTTCTCTGTTATCATATATTCTTCGCACCCGCTTGACGGTAACTTATAATCCATTGTAAATACCGGTCGTTCTTCACAAAATGCAGATAAATCAACTGCGCCATTTGTCTCAGTTTCAACCTGTAAACCGGCTTGTAAAAGAAGGTGGATCAATTCTCTGATGTCTTTTTGCAGTAACGGTTCTCCACCTGTAAGTGTCACATTGCGAATTCCGGTTCCTAAAACATAATTTAAAATCTCTTCTGGGGTTTCCTCTTCATATGGGCAATCCGGTTCATTGGCCCACATAGTATCACAATAGCTACAACGCAGATTGCATCCTTTGAAACGAACAAAGACTGCCAATTCTCCCGCCCGTGTGCCTTCCCCATTAATACTGGTGAATTTTTCTACTACTTTCATTTACTCTTCCTCATAAACCGCGCAATTATTCGGTGTCTCATATACTTCCACACAATGAACCCCGTATCCAAGTTCTGTTAATTTCTTGTAGAAATAATATGCGAAATTCTCTGCCGTAGGACGAAAAGAAACTTTCTCCAGATGAAAGTCCTCATTCTGAAGTGCAGCTACTGTTTCTGCTTTCAGTGATCCTGTCTCGTAAATCAGACTATGATCAAAGGAATCGCAAAGTTTTTTCAGATCCTTTTTCAGATTACCAAAGTCCACTACCATTCCTCGTGTCTGTCCTTCTTGCTCCAACTCTTGACTTTTGATTTTTGCGACAATATTCCAACGATGTCCGTGGATATTTCTGCATTTTCCCTCGTATTTCCAGAGAAAATGTGCTGCGTCAAAACTGGCTTTTGTTTGCAAATAATACATATTTCAACTCTCCTGTATTTGAAATGTATGTACCTTTTAAGAGCTGTGTATCCTAAGCGGAGCGTTTTATATATATGGGAAAGTATTTCCTGAATAATATAAAAAGCTCTGCGTACTTCTTTGTACGCAGAGCCTAGAATCTTCTTAACTAGCCCTGGTTTTGTTTTTCGACAGGAAGGTACAAATGAACTGTCGGCTGTTTTTCACAGCATGAAAATTATACCACAGAAAATCAGTTTGTCAAATTGGTTTTTCTATTTTAACGAAATGGTGTCCTATTTCCCATATTCTATTCTCCCAGGAAATATCTTCCGTAAGCATCTGCTGCCTTAATTGCTGCGCATACAGTCTCAGGTGTCACCTCAAATGGCATGTTATGAAGTGTATCATTCTCTGCACAGGCTGCTGTCGCAACTGCCATAAGCTTCTCGTCTGTCACTTCTGTAATACCAAGTTCTTTTAATGTAACAGGAAGTCCCAGTTCAATGCACCAATCTATAATGTCTTCCAGTTCTTCTGCCGGAATGTCTTCCAGAACAAGCTGTGTGATTGTTCCAAATGCAACTTTCTCTCCATGATACATATGATGACACTCGTCCAAAACTGTGAATCCATTATGGATTGCATGTGCTCCTGCAAGACCGCCACTCTCAAATCCGATTCCACTAAGCAATGTATTAGCTTCAATTACCTTCTCAACAGCTTTTGTGCAGGCTCCTGCTTCCAGAGCAAGTTTTGCCTTCACACCTTCATTCATCAATGTATCAAAGCACAGTTTTGCGAGTGACATCGCTGCCATAGTAACATTTCCACCAGCACAAGTTGTTGCTTCGCTAGCCTGACAGGCTCTTGCTTCAAAATAAGTTGCAAGTGCATCACCCATTCCGGAAACTGTCAGTCTGACTGGTGATTTTGCAATAATTTCTGTGTCCATCAGAACCATGTTTGGATTAGCTGGGAGGAATAAGTATTCTTCGAATACGCCTTCATCAGTATAAATAACAGAAAGTGCACTGCATGGCGCATCTGTAGATGCAATTGTCGGACAGATCAGTACCGGCACTTCTTTGTAATAAGCAACTGCTTTCGCAGTATCAAGGATCTTTCCTCCGCCAATACCAATAACAACATCACAGCCCTTTTCATTCATAACGGCTACCAAACGATTAATTTCTGTCTTGCTACATTCTCTGTTGAAATACTCATACACTGGTTCAATATCATATCCTTCAAATCCAACTTTGAGAACGTCTTCAATACGTTTATACCCCGACTCTGTGATCAGTACAAGTGCTTTTTTACCATACTTCTGAGCATATTCACCCAGCTTTTTCATCTCACCTGCACCTTGAACATATTTGCTTGGACTACATAAAATATTTGCCATTTTTGTCTGCCTCCTAAACTCCTTATTTGTATGTTATTAAATTAACAATCTAAAGATATTGTAGTCCTTCTCAGCAAAAGTGTCAATAAAATCCAATTGAATTTTCTGTAAGAAATCGGCTATATAATCACTACTCACAGCTGTCTGTATCAAACAACCCTTTTATTCATCTCAACGTGCAAACACCCCTGCTAAAAATCCCCTCTTCTTCACCTGCTGGACTTCTGCCCCACTTCTCATAATCAGCGCAAACATTCCCATATTGCGAAGATCCTGCCGCAGGTTCACTGCCTGTTCTTCTGCCAAACCATCTTTTACTAAGAATGGCGTATCATTCAGGCTCACATTCTTCGGGAAGTCATATTTTCTCGCGATGCTTACAAACTCTGACCTCTTTCCGATGTAATCAACCATACTTCCAAGCGCGATCACCTGTTTTGAAGGATACACCGATGGATCTACTTCATACACTTCTTTTTCATCACCGACTGATTCAAACTTATATTTTGCTGTATAGAAATCCAGTGCCTCCTCAATATAAGAACACGCCTCTCCGTCAAGCTCTTCATACAAAACACACGGTAAACTCGCTACAATTCTTCTTGTTTCTGTTTTTTCCATTCCTGTTAAAATCTGCAGAAATTTAGCAACTTCCAATTCTTTTCCGTTACAATCAATTAATGTTACTTTATAAAATAGTTCTTTGTTTATCATAGCCTTGCTCCATTTTCATTTTTTATAACAAAAATTTTATTTTATTATAACTGAAACAGGGTGATACTGTCTACAGATTTTCTGTTTACAGCATCACCCTGTATTTTACTTATTTTCTCACTGAATAAAATTTAAAAATTCTCAGATTTCATTTCCAGCCTGATATCCGCTGCGGATTGCTGCTGAGATATCTGCTGTTCTCTCACCGCTGCAGTCTCCAACATATACAAATGGAACTGTCAGCTTACTGTCGTCGAAGAGATTCTTCTTAGATCCGAGTGCATTCACAATTGTATCAGCTTCAATTGTAACCTCTGACTCGTCTTTTGTATTCACAGCATGAATCACATTATTCTCGATGGAATTCACTCTTGTATTCACATACTCTTTTACATCGTGTTCTTCAAAGTCTTTTTTGATCAGTGGCATTACTGTCTCGGATTCTCCTGTTGCAATCTGATCCAGCATCTCGACAATGCTTACTTTGAGACCTTTCTGTGCAAGGAATTCTGCTGTTTCAGTTCCAACTAATCCTCCGCCAAGTACTGCACATGCTCCACTTACTTCACATCCTGCAAGAACATCCCAGGCAGAAACAACATTGCTGTCTGTAACAGACATTGGAAGATCCATGTTATGTGCACCGATGGCAAGAATTACATGATCAAACTTATTGAGTTCTTCGCTATCTGCTTCTGTATTTAATTTCACATCTACAGAAAGTTCTGGTAGAATCTTCTCATAATATTCAATAGATCTTAAAATCTCGCTCTTTCTTGGCGGAACTGCTGCCAAATGAATCTGTCCACCAATCTTATCTGATTTCTCAAATACGGTTACTTCATGTCCACGTTTTGCTGCAACTCTTGCTGCCTCAAGTCCGGCGATTCCTGCACCTACAACTGCAACCTTTTTCTTCTCGTCTGCAGGTTTGATAAATATAGTTCCTTCGTTTCCGTTCTCTGCATTTAATACGCAGGAAATGTATTTACGTCCCTGAATTGCATCTACGCATCCTTTATTACAGTTCAAGCATTCTCTGATGCACTCTCCGGATATAGCTTTATTGGCAATATCTGCATCTGCAAGCATGGAACGTCCATAAGCTACGATATCGGCATCTCCGTCTTCGAGGATCTTCTCTCCTGCTTCTAAGCTGACAACACGACCAACTGTTGCAACCGGAACTGATACCAGTTTTTTCACTTCTCTGGCTACCGGAAGTGTCCAGTTATATGGAACATCTCCCATTGGCGGAATTGTATCTCCCATATTTCCTGTATGGTTCGCCTGAGCAACCTGAATCATATCGATTCCAGCCTCATCAAGCATCTTTGCAAACCGGATTCCTTCTTCTGCCTCAAGTCCGCCTTTTCCACGAAGTGATCCATCAGGATTTACTGTAATGATTGGCAGTTTATACTCAATCATAAGATCCGGTGCAGCTTCTTTGATTGCTGCTACTACTTCGAGTGCATATCTTGTACGGTTCTCAAGACTTCCTCCATACTGATCTTCTCTATGGTTCAGAATTTTTGAACAAAGGGAACCAAGAAGACGATCTCCATGTACTTCAATCGCATCGATTCCTGCTTTCTGCGCCTTTACTGCACATGCAGCGATACTGTTTTTAATATCTTCTAACTGCTCAACAGTTGCCTCTGTTACAAAATGCTGCATATCATGATGAAGTTTTGCATAAGCGCCTTTCGTAAGTCTGTCGCATTCTTCCATCTGTTTCTTTGCTTCTTCTGCATTTCCCTCTGCCTGTGCTTTTGCCGCAGCCTGTCTTGCAATACCTGCCTCCATGATCATACGTCCGACACCCGGAACATCATATTCCGGATGGAACAGCTGAAGTGCAAGCTTACAGTCATACTTATGTAATGTGTCTGCCAGATTTTTATATACCGGAATCTGGCTGTCATCATAAAGCTTTGGTGTCGGTGAAGCTGTTCTTACAGGAGCTACATCTCCGATAACAACATATGCTGCTCCACCTTTCGCAAGTCTTTCATAGAAATTCAGACTTCTCTCCCCAATAGATCCGTCTCTTTCTTCATAACCTGTTGTGAGCGGTGGAAACATGATTCTGTTTTTAAAAGTAAGATTTCCAACTTTAATTGGTTCTGATAATTTATTCCCCATCTTTTTTCTCCTTTTTTTCAATTACAGTTCTTCGGCCAGTTTATGTCCTGCAGCAATTGCATCTTTCAGAGTTCCGACTTTATCACAGTCTCCGATAAAATGAACTCTCTCTTCTGTAGTCTCTACCTTGTTCGGTGCATAACCGACTGCAAAGATCAGTGTATCCGCATCTGTGATATGATATTCCTGTCCGTCTTTCTCATAAGTGATCGTAGTCTCATCAACCTTTGTCACCTGACTGTTCAGTTCAATCTTTACACCTTTTCTCTTGAGTCTCATTGTAAGCTGGCTCTTAGCTGCTCCGCCTTCACCCGGCATCAGTGATGGCGTCATCTCGATCACTGTAATATCACGGTTTGCAGGGAACATGTCATCAAGCAGTGGTGCAAGATAATCTGCTGTCTCACATCCGACCGATCCGCCTCCAAGAATAACAATCTTTCTTCCCGGATATTTTCTTCCGGCAAGAACGTCATCAGCTGTCATTGTCTGCTTAAATACTTTGAATGGAGGGATTTCTTTCGGAACTGCTCCTGTAGAACAGACAACCTCATAATCCTTAAATTCTCCCGCAAGCATTTCCGGTGTTACTTCGCAGTTCATACGAACTTCAATTCCTTCGTTTTTCAGACGACGTGCCATGAATTTGATTACTTTACAAAGTTCCTGCTTGGCGATTGGAACTGCTGCAAGTCTTAAGAGTCCTCCGAACTCTCCGCTTTTTTCGCAGAGAACAACCTCATGTCCGCGTTTCTTAGCAACGTAAGCTGCTTCCATTCCTGCCGGACCTGCACCGATCACAAGAACTTTCTTCTTCTCATCTGCTTCTTTGATCTCGTCAGACTCTACAGATGGATTCACTGTACAGCTGATCGGATTACCAAACATGATTCCTGTCAGGCAGCGTCCACATCCGATACATGGACGGATATCATCTGTTTTTCCTTCTGCAGCTTTATTAACAAATTCACTGTCACACAGGTTCGGCCGACCGATCATACAGATATCTGTCTTTCCGTTTGCGATAAGTTCTTCCGCTATCCATGGCTCATTGATTCTTGCAACTGTAGATATCGGAATGTTCACATGCTTTTTGATCTCCTCACTTGCGTGTGCATGCGGTGCAGGTGATGTGCCAGGTGCAGGCATAGAACTTCCTCTCTTGATCGTATTTCCTCCGGAAACATGGATAAAGTCAACACCTGCTTTCTCAAGCTGTTTGGATACATAGATCATATCGTTCAGTGTCAGACCACCTTCACTGTATTCATCTCCTGAAATACGGACATCAATAATGAAATCATCACCACAAAGCTCACGAATCTTTGCAATTACTTCAAGTGTCAGTCTGAGACGTCCGTTAATGTCTCCGCCGTACTCATCTGTTCTCTTATTATAAAGTGGTGTAAGGAATCCACCGAGCAGTCCATGCGCATGTGCACACTGGATCTCGACTCCGTCTCCGCCTGCGATCTGGAAACGGCGTGCAGCCTCTCCAAACTGCTGAACAAGTACATGCAGTTCTTCTACTGTTACTGCTCTCGGTGCTGATTTTGCATAATAAGGACCGACATTGGACGGTGCGATCAGCTGAGGTGTTCCCGGAATTGGAAATGCCATATAAGCCGGATGAAATAGCTGTGCTAAGATCTTCGTATCATACTGATGCACTGCATCTACCAGTTTCTTCCATCCCGGAATATAAGAATCATCATAGATTGACATATCTCCCGGCAAGTATGTATATACCGGCTCTACTGTCGTAACTTCTGTAACGATCAGTCCGACTCCCCCCTTCGCCCTGGCTGAATAATGCTCAACCAGCGCATCTGTCACATAGCCTTTATCTGCCATGTTTGTGGAAATCGGCGGCATAAAGATTCTGTTCTTTACCGTTGTCTTCCCAATCTTAATTGGTTCAAATAAATGTGGAAAATATTCATTCATTTTCTGTTCCTCCAATTTGTTTTCTTTTCCCGTTCTTTTATCATCTCGCTGCAGATTGAAATTGATAAATTTTTCACTATTATATTATACCAGTTTTTTAATAATTATGGTGTTGTATTTGTATGATTTTTACAACTAATTCTCTTACAAATCAATATAATTATGCGAATAATCAAAAAGAGTTTCTGAATCTTGTGAATTTTCACACAATCCAAAAACTCTTTTTGTTCATCTTGTTCTTTTGTCTTACGATTATTTTAACTTATAATCATTTCTGCTTCTGTGTATATCTTAACTTTAGACATTGAATACTGACGAATCTTTTTATCCAGTAAATCCATTGTAAGAAGAACACCTTCTATTTCAGATATTCTCATTTGTACCAACTTTAGATCCTGATATATATAGTCAGGAATCATACCAAATCCGACAACTTTCACTTCCTGTGGGATGTTCACTCCATACTTTCGAAGCGCCGTCAACGCACCGATTGAAATCTGTTGATTTTCAAATAAAATTCCTTGCGGAAGCGGATTTTTTCTCAACCAGTCTAACAAAGTCTCCGTTATCTTTGGAATTTCATCTCCAAGATCAAGAATATGTTTTGCAGATGCAGTATCTTCGTTAGACTTTGTATTTAAAAATGCTTCTTTACGAACTCGATAATTATAATTATCTTTCCCTGTGCAGAAATAATAAATATCTGATGCACCTTCCTTGTACAGATAATCCACAGCACTTTTTAGCATTTGTCTATTGTCTGCACATACGCTACTATACCGACTATCTGGAAGTTCACAGTCATAAAGAACCAATGGTTTTTTGATTCTTTCAAGCAGGTTTTGATCTTCTTCTTTTAATTCGGTTCCAAAAAGAAGAACGCCTGCCACAAAATCCATATTACATTCCGTAATCACTGCTTCTGTTTGCGCAATGTCATCATTTAAATACGTCACTCCATAAAGATATCCAAGTCTTCTTGCTTCAGAATCAAATGTAGCAAGTACATCTGACCAGAGATCTGTTTCTGAATTACATGCAGCACCTTTGCTGTGATTAACGATCACTATTTTGATCATCTGATTCACCGGATGGCCAGACACTGTAACGATATTCTCTTTTACCGGGATCACTCCGTTATTCTTCTTCATTTCTTCCAGACATTCCAAAACCATTCTTCTGGTTTCTTCATTCACACCGGGTTTTCCATTCACCGCAAGCGAAACTGTCGCTTTGGAAACTCCGAGATGCCTTGCAATGTCTACCATCTTTATCTTCATGTGTGATGCCTCGTTTTTTCTAGATTGTAGTAAAATTAATTTCAAAATCGTCATATATTCAAACTTTAACTATTTCTGAAAATGAATACTGTTCGTAATCATTAATTCTTATATTCCTTTATTATCCTATATAACTCATTGTTTTATTATAACAAACTATCTTGAAATAAGACAGTTTTTTGTGGGTAATATTTATGGATTAAAATACTTATGGATTATATTTTCGTTGCTCTTCATTTCATACAAGTAGCTATGAACACATTTTTAGGAAAAATAAAAAATAGACAATGAACACTTTGAATTGCGAACATTGTCTATTTTCAACCTTTAATTTTACTGGGATTCTTAGAATTTACCAGCCTTTGCAGCTTCCTCAATGGAAACTGTAGCCCCTTATTTTACTGGCTTTCTAAGTCGTTTTGTTAGTTACCAGTCTGTTACTATTGACACTTTCTACTTATTCGTGCCGCTTAAGCGTGTGTAATGAAGCAGACGATACCAGCCGCCTTTAGTCTCTTTACCGTGGCTTCCGCATTTTCCTTTTTAGTATAAGCACCTACCTGTACTTTGTAAAGCCCATTAAGCAGCCTTACGAATACGTCCGTATGTCCGGTCTTCTTAATCTGCTCCGCCATAAGGTTAGCGCCTTCTTTTCTTCTGTAAGCCCCAGCCTGTACCCTGTAGTACTTTTCGGCATCCGCCCCGGCTGCTCCCGCTCCTTGGTTCTCCTGGCTCTCTGTCTTGCCGTCAAACTCTGTAAGCTTATACTGCTCGATAATCTCAATAAGTTTGTTTGCATATTCCGGGTCTGTCGCATATCCAGCAGCCTTAATAGCGTTGCAAGCCTTCTTATAGTCTGTTTCTCCGATTACTTCTTTATAGCGCTTATTTGCCTTCAAAAATGCGCTATGGTCTGTAACGGATTCTTCCCAGCTATCATAAGCGCGGAAAGCTTCGCTTTTCACGGCTACCAGATTTACCCCGTCGTAGCACTCTTTTGTATCTTTGCAATATACTTTACCCTTCCAGGACTTTGTAGCCTTAATTCCGAAAAGGGCTTTACCCTCTGCGGCAAGCCCGGACGTTCCCCAGCCCGTTTCCGTGATAGCCTGGGCGATTGTCAAACTTGCCAGCACTCCGCTTTTCTTCATATCAGCGGACGCAAGCGCGCCCACTGTTTTAATAAAGTTTTTCTGTTCTGTATTCATATCGAAGCCCCCTTATACAGCCGTCAAGCTTGCTACAGCTACCCAACTGTTGATTCCCTTAAGCTTTGCTTCCTGTACTCCTTTATTTGTCTGTACCTTGTCTACCGTGTGTCTTTTGCCGCCTAACTGTGCCGCCGGAACTGCTTTTCCTCTGGTCGAAGACAAGCCGCCATATACCGCACCGCTCTTAATCGTAACAATGCTTCCGGCTTTAATTTCCTGTGTTGCCGGGGCTGTTGCCGGGCTGCTTCCCGCTTCCTGGCTGCCTTTCTTTAACCCGAACTGTACAGCGATTGCATTAGCTACGGCTGCTGCAATCTGTGTCTTTTTAGCTGCGTATGCGCTCATATCGTCCTTATCGTCGATAAAGCACACTTCCAGCAGCGCGGAAGATACGCCCGCCGCCTTCGCTCTGTAGATTACTGTAAAATTCGTTCTCTTAACTCCGCGGTTCTTAAAGCCCAGGGCTGCGATACTCTGTACAATCTTCGTTTCTACCCCTACGGTCTTTTCCGCTGTAGTAACGTAGATTTCCGTACCTGTCGTCCGTCCGTTTCCTTTAAGGTCTGCTGCCCCGGAATTAAAATGGACTTCCAGTACATAACCATAGTTTCCGAAGTTAACCGCCAGCTTCCCGGCTTTTGCGTCTTTGTACGCGTTTCTTTCCGTCGGGTATAAATCTACCTGGGCGTATGCGCTCAAAGTCTTCTTAATTTCCTCGACCATGTAAATAGTCTCGTCTGCTTCTTTTCCGAACTGTGATACAGCGCCAGGGTCGCCCGCGCCGTGTCCGCTAATAAGTAAAATCTTCATGTTTCTTACGCTCCCTCTACAGCTTTTCTTAAAATATCTTCTTCTGTATCTTCGTCCGAAACTGTAATTGTATCGTACACATAATCGTACAAGCTGCTGTTGTCTTCCAGCATTTTCTTAAACTTTACTAACGCTTCCTCTAACAGTTCGTCGTATTTTTCTTCCGTTAAAAATAATGTGATAACCGGGAATCTTTCTGTAAGCCAGTCCCATACCATAGCCCTTTTTACCTGTCCGGTCTTCCGCTTCAATTCCTTTTCCGCTTCCGTAACCATATACAGCAGCGCGATTCTGATTTTATCTAACTGCTGCTGTGGCGTAAGCTTCAAAAAGCGTAAGACTGCATATACAGTAAGTCCCAGCAATACAAGCATAATTACAAAAATTACCCAGTTTTCAATAATCATTTTCAAAGTTTCCATACTTCGCACCTCTAAAAGTTTTGTATTTCTGTCGGTTCTAACGCTTCGTCTATAAGTGCTTCTGTTTTATCCTTCATCTTTTGTATGGTTCTTTCTTTGATTTCTTCCGCCGGATTTTCTTCGCCCAGGTCGATAAGTTTTTTTATCATACCTAGCTGTATTTTTATACCATTTTCAAGCTGTACCGCTTTCAGATACCATATTACAGCGGCGCCGAACACGCCCCCGGCTGTCGGAATTATGTAAGTAAATACTTCTGTAGGCTTTTCGTTCCATGAAAATATAAGGGCTACTATGCAAGTGCATACAAATATTGAACCAGTGCTTAATACTACCTTTTTCTTAAATTCCCGCTTCTTTGCTCTCACTGTGCGCTTAAACCTTCCAGGTCTTTAATTCTATGGTTTGCTACTTCCTGTTTTTCATCAAGTACCGCCTGGTCTTTTTCTAATTTGTACACCCTTTCTACTACGTTGTTGTGTTTGTCTAATTTTGCTTCGATATAATTAAGTCTGGTCTTAATCGTCCCGTATATCGCGCCGATAGACACCCCGTACACAACTAACTGAATAAGTAAACCTATCCAAAATTCACTACTCAAGCCTTACTAACTCCTTCCTACGGCTCTAACATCCGTTCCAGGTCTTCGCGACCTTCTTTTATGTCTTCTATCATCATTAGTAACTGCTTGTCTTCGTCTTCCATGCTCCTATAGTTCTCTAATTCTTCCAGCAGCAGCCTATTTACTTCCGCCAGGTCTGCTATTATGCTGTTTTGCACCTCTACTACGTCCAGGTCGTAACGCGCTACGTTCGTAACCTGTACTTCGTCTTTTTCCCTTCCGTGTCTGATTCTGTTAATTATCCGGCGTAATGCAGCCATTTTCTATTAACTCCTTTTTCTTAATCTCTGCTTCTATTTGCCCCTTAATTTTCATGCGTAGCCTGTGTGTGTCCGCGTGTTTTGCGTGTCCTTCCCAACTCGCATATTTCATAAGCAACTTTTCTTTTGTTATTTTTCCGCTTCTGTAGGCTCTGATAGCTGCCCTCATGTGCTTAGGGCTACGCTTCCTTATCTTCCGGTAATCCTTATAGATACGATACCCGCAAAAATCAAAGCCATTCTTAGCGTTGATTATCTGCGTTTTCGGATTCAAAGTAAGCTTAAGCTGCTCCCCTAAAAATGCGTCTATCTTTTGTAACACTTCCGCCAGGTGTTCCCGGCTATTATGAACGATTGCAAAATCATCCATATACCGCTTATAATTTTCTTCCCGTAGTTCATGCTTTACAAAGTTGTCTAATTCATTTAATACCAGGTTCGCGAAAAGCTGGCTTAATAGATTTCCTACCGGAAGCCCGTGCCTGTCTTCTCCGTAGCTGTCTATAATGTAATAAAGCAGTTTTAATAAATCTTTGTCTTTAAAAATTCTGCTTAATATTTGTTTTAGTACCTCATGGTCTACACTATTGAAATACTTATGTATATCCGCCTTCAACACATAAACCTGTTTCCCTTCAAAAGAAAGATTTCTTATACACTCCTGGGCGTAATCTGCCGCCTTGTGCATACCCTTATTTGTTCTGCAAGCGTAGCTGTGATAATAAAAACGTCTTTCTATAATCGGTTCAATTTTATTATTTATCATGTGCTGCGCTACTCTGTCTCTGAATGGAAGCGCGTATATGTCCCGCTTCTTTGGCTCATATACTACGAAGCGCCGCGCTTCTCCTTGCCTATATGTCCCGGCTTCTATGTCTGCTACCAGGTCGTATAATTCTTCTTCCAGGTTATCCGTAAATCTAAGCACTTCTTCCCTGTATCTTTTGCACCTTCGCGCCTTCTTGTATGCGTCTTCCGCATTTTCAAAGGTCGCTATCTCCCTTATTCCTATGTTACTTCTTTTCATCCTTTGCCGTTCCCGCTTCCGCCCTTCGCCTTCGCTACTAACCGGAAGTGTCCTTTTTTATGTTTGCCTGGTAGTCCCAGGACGGGCTATACGTTCTGACTATATGTAATATAGTCTTCGCTAGTAAGCCGTAGCTTGCTAAGTCTGAAAAGTCCATAAGTCACAGCCGAAGCGCGCGCCAATGTTCGTGTTGACGTTCCAAGGGTAATTGTTACAGTTGACAGCGCGGCAGCCAGCGTTAACGCCGTTGTTCCAGTTGCCGCCCGCGATAAGGCGAAGCAACGTATAGCCCATATTCTTAATTTTGTACTGATTTAATGAAGCCGCCTAACATTTTCCCTATTTCTGTTAGCTTTTTCGCGGCTACTCCGTATGTATGCCCGCTTATATACTCCTGGTCGTAAGCGATTCTGATATAATACCGTAAAATTACTAATTCTACGTCCGCGTCGTATAAAAGCTTTTTCTTCGTCGTGCTTTTCCCGGCTCTAATGATGTACCGTAAAATATCCATGATACAATTTTTAGTATCTTTCTGTAGCGAAAACTTTTCACTTTTCGGATATTGTCTTAGCACCGGGTATATGTACTTTATAAAATCGTACAGCTTTTCTTGTATCTCTAAATTGCTTTTCATATAATCGCCCTTCCTCTGATTCGCGATTATATCACAGCTATTTTGTTTTGTGTCGCCGTTCCTCATTGTTTCCTATATCCTGGAAATTTACCTTAAATTTTTACCGCGTGTGCGGGCTTCCGCCCGCACAAAACAGATTACAGACTGTCACAGCCGAAGCGCGCGCCAACGCCCGCGCTGACGCCCCAAGGGCAATTGCCACAGTTGACAGCGCGGCAGCCAGCGTGAACGCCGCCGCCCCAGTTGCCGCCCGCGAGAAGGCGAACAAGTCCGTAAGTTCCTTCTGTATATGCCTGTCCGTTTCCAGCGCCTAATACGTCCTTCCAGCCCCAGGACTGCGTACCGTCGTATCTGTAGCTTAATTCGTCCAGCCATTCCCACACATTACCTACGCAATCTACGCAACCGATAGCAGATACAGCATTAACTACTTTACCCGTCGTAGTTCTGGCGGTATTCGTTGTAGCCGCCCAGGCGTTTGTATTATTGCCGTCTGCTCCCTGTGGGCTGCCGTATGCTGCTTGCTGCCATTCCGAATAAGATAACAAGCGCTTACCGGATTTTAAGCCCAGGTCGATAAAGTCATAGCTGTTATGTCCTTCCGTTCCTGTAAGCGGTGTTGTATTGTACGCTGATTTCACGCCGCCTACTCCATTGCTGGACGCTAAGTAAATATCCACCCACAAGCCGCCGCCAGCGTATACCATGCCTTCCGGGCTGCATTTCGGACGGTGCTTCAACGTCCATACGGAACGCGGAACGATACCGGACGCTACATTAGATTCCCAGCCGCTGCCTTTCTCCGCTCCGGCAGTATTGATAGGAATAAGCTTACTGCTTACCTGTCTTACCCTTCCATAATGGAATCCGCCGATTTTACGGCTTGTCTCTGCATTGTAGCCGTCCGGGTATGTACTGTTAAGGCTGATTTTGTATACTTCGTCCAGGTCTTCGCTGCCAGGGTCACAAATATAAACATAGTAATCTTTTCCCACCACAAACGCACTACCAGCGTCCAGGTTTCCGGTACTAAGTACTGTAGCGTCCGTTTTAAATACTCCTGTACTTCCGACCGTAACCACGCACCCAGCCGTTACCGTAAGTGACGTAAGCCCGGAAGCGGTTAAATATTCCGCCGAAGGTGTTACCAGGTCGCCAATATTTGCCATTTTCGCAACCGTAAGTTTTGCCCGCGGGTCTTTGTTAATAAAATCATTACTTAAAAATCTACTCATATCTTGCTAACACTCCTTTGATACTGTCTAATTCTCCCTGGGTAATTCCCAAAGTGTCTAAGATATTTACCGGGCTTTCTACCCCTACTTTTTCTGCTGTTGTTTCCAGGTCGGCGTTAACTCCTATTACCGTCTTCTTTTCCTCTTTTGCTTCTCCCGTGTCTTCTTCCTGGCTCTGCTGCTCAACCGCTACATGCTCTACGCTTTTAATTGTGTATTCTTTGCCTTCACACAATACCTTAGCGCCCTTTTCCGCTTCTGCCAGATAGTTAGTAGTAATGTATCTTTTGTCCTCTGAAATTTCGACCACTGGAACAAAGATATATTTTTCTTCTTCGATTCCGTTAATCACTTCTCTTAACTCTGCTGCTTCCAGTGTGCCAGCCTGTACCATTCCTAACAGGTTATAAATGTCTTTCCCTGTGCCGATTACTTTAGGCATATTACGCATAATCTCCCGCCTTCCTTATTCCGTTGTTTTGCTTAAGTACCCGCTTCCTAAGTATGATTTATCTAACCACGCTTCTTCCGCAAAATCGTTAAGCTTATCAATATTGTTATAAATGTCTTCTATTAGTCCTTTGTAATTTTCCGCCTGGGCTGCTGCTGCCGTTGCAACCTTTACGGCTTCCTGGCTCGCTGCTGCCGCTGCTGTAGCTTCTTCTTTTACCTGGTTCGCGATTCCTATAGTATCGTTTGCCGTTTTCATAGCTGTAGCAGCTAAAACTGTCGCTTCTTCTACAGTGTCTTTTGATTTTTCCACTTCCTGTAATGCGTTTATGATTGCCTTATACTCTATCGTACTGGCTATCTTATCGCCTACAATTACCGCCGTGTCTACTTTTAAGTTAAACGTCCAGGAGGCAATATAGCTTTCTTTTTCATAGACGCTTATAGCACACTCTGCATACCCGGCGGCTGCTGTCATTTGCTCGGTAATTTCTGCTGTAATCAGATTTTCGACGTAAGTACAATCGTTTAAGATTTCTTCCCCGTCGGACTTCTTGCACTCAATCCTTACTATTGCCCCTTTCGGCATTTCGTAAGGTTCGCCGTCATTCAGCAGCACTACTAACAGGTTTCGCGTTTCACTATCAAACTGTTTAACCCTTATAGTCTTTTCTACGCTGTGACGGGCGAAGTCAAATACTAGCCTTCCTACTACCACTTTGCACCGTCCTTACTCGCTCAAATAGCAATTATTTACATAAGACAAGTCTAACCAGGCTTCGCTACTTTGTCCCGCCTGTATGCTTGCATTGTCGTATAGTTCCTTAGTTAATTCGTAATAGTGTTGTGCATTTTCTCCCCCGGCTGCTGCCGCTTCCGCCGCTGCCTGGGCTTCCTGTGCTTTCGTACTGGCTGTCCCGGCTGCTGCTTCCGCTTTTCCCTGGGCTGTTTCCGCTGCCGTCTTGGCGCTGGCTGCTGCCTGTGCCTGTTTTGCTGCCGTACTGGCTGCCGTCTCTGCTTTTCCTTGGGCTGTGGCGGCTGCTGCCTTAGAGTTCTCCGCTGCCGTCTGGGCTTTCTCTGCTTTCCCCTGGGCTGCTACTGCCGCCGCCTTAGCTGTCTCTGCTGCCGTCTTAGCTGTTTCCGCTTTGCTTTGAGCGGTTACGGCTGCTGTCTTAGCGTTCTCCGCTGCCGTCTGGGCTTTCTCTGCTTTCCCTTGGGCTGCTACTGCCGCCGCTTTAGCTGTCTCTGCTGCCGTTTTGGCTGTCTCTGCTGCCGTCTGGGCGCTTTCTGCTTTTCCCTGGGCTGCTGTTGCTCCGGTCTTTGCCGTTTCTGCGGCTGCCTGGGCGCTTTCTGCTGCCGCTTGCGCTGTTTCGGCTGCTCCCTGGGCTACTGCTGCTGCCTGGGCTTCTTTAGCTGCCGCGTCTGCATGTTCTCCCGCTGCCGTTGCCTGTGTTGTTGCTACTCCGGCTGCTCCCTGGGCTTCCTTCGCCTTACTTTCTGCCTGGGCTGCATATTCTCCGGCTGCTGTCTTTTCCTTTTCGCTTCCGGTCTTTGCCGCTTCTGCTGCCGCCGCGTATTCCTTAGCCGCTGTCGTCTGGGCTACCGCTAAAGATACCTGGTTATTTGCCGCTTCTGCTGCTGCCTGGGCTTCCTGTGCTTTCGTACTGGCTGTCCCGGCTGCTGCTTCCGCTTTTCCCTTGGCTGTTTCCGCCGCTGTCTGGGCGCTGGCTGCTTCTTTCGCTGCCTTTTCCGCTACTTCCTTTGCTGCTAAAGCCTGGCTATTTGCCCCTTCTATAGAAGCCGTCGCCCGCTGTATGCTGCTGCTTGTCTTATCAAAATAGTTTTCTAAGAAGTTCCCTAACTCTACTTCCTCGTTTTCTTTTGTTATACAATTCCATTTGATACGGATACAGCGCGCTTTTACCTCTATCTTTATCCCTTTGTGTCTACAGGTTATCGTATCGCCTACTTCTACGCTTTCCAGTTGCTTATACTCCGCATACTCTACCGTATCTGCCAATTCCACCATATTAACTGTGTAATTAACCGTAGGGTCGTCGATTCCTTTTTTATATTCCTCGTTACAGGCTTTTACAAGCGCTGCCCTTAATGCTGTTAAATTAGCGTAGCCCGTTTCCCCTTCGCTACAATCTTCCTGTAGCTTAATATCGTCAAAGTTTATTACAGTGCCTTTTACCTCTGCATAGCTTCCTATTTTGGGGCTGTCTACCCACGGTTCCGCCCCTTCCAGGACATACCCGTTATAAGCTACTGGAATAATTCTTGTTACTACGTCTTCGTCGCTTACGCTTTCTTCTATCGCTTCCAGATTATGCCCGAACTCTGCCCTTACGCCTTTGTCGCTTCCAATCTGTCGCATAATATATACGTCGTAATTATCGTACAGCCGTTCCCCGCCCCAGCGGTTTATAAAGCTGTTTTCGTCGTCGCCCGCTATTGCTTCTACTATGTTCTTCCGTACATAATAAGCCGTATTCGCTGTCGTTATATCACTGTGGGGCGTAAACTTCGTCCCGCTAAATATAATATCAAGCGCCTGTTGTCCGTTTTTGTTTGTTGGGCGTACATCAACCAGGTAGTTTCCTAAGTTGTCGTAGTATATATGCCTTGCGTATACTGTTACTTCGTCGTCGCTCTTTTCTCTTTTGTAGATTCTGAATAGCTGTTTATCTGAATACGGTGTAGGTGCTGCTATAACATTATCATTAACCAGGTATTCCCAGCGCCCCAGGTCGTCGTATTCGTGGGTTAGTTCTATCTGGCAGATTCCGTCTAACCCCCATTCAAAGATACATTCTAAGGGCGTAAGCGTTATATCTCCGTTCTTTTGGTAATTTGTATTAGTGCTTTTATATACCTCTATCATAATTCCCGCCAGTTAGGGACTAACGCCACCTTAAAGCCCTCTGTGTATTTAAAATTATTATCCCCTTCTTTCAAGTAAAGCCCTTCGTACTTCCCGGTAAGTGCTGCATTGCTAATCTCATTCGCTGCGTTGTAGCATATTTCCAGCTTAGTATCTATGTTTAGCTGCTCCGTCACTTCTGCCGTTACCTGGTTTCCGTTTACTTCTATGGTTATTTCTCCGCTGCCGTATATCTTATATACTGGCTGTGATTCCATGTAGGGGTTATACAGGTATTCCCCTATTTCTTTTTCGTCCTGTCCGTCTACCCGGTACATATAACTTTCACAAGTGAAAACAATTTCAAATTTCCCCTTGCGCTTCGCCGTTCTTTCCGTATCACTCATTACCGCCTTTTTGACTTTATAGTAATACTCCGGGTCGTCGCTAAGTATCAGCCTGTTATCTTTCCCGCTGTACAGCCACTTTTTTACTTTCCGTAAGTCCTGCGCCCATACATCCGGTGTCTTCGATACAAAGTTAAAGCTTATCGGTATTTCTATATCTTTGTACGTTTTCTTATCCCTGTGTAACTCCCCGTCGCGTCCTTCCACCTTAATAGTGTCGTACTCCCGTTCCGGTACAGGGATAGTAGGGCGGCTTATTACGCTTAACCCTACGTCCTTGCATGATTCGCCATTATAGAAAATGTGGAATGTTGCCCGCATTATGCCGCCCCTTTCGTCTTATCCTTATCGTTCTGGTCTTTTGTGATTCCCTTAACTACTTCTTTCTTCACTTCCTTAGCAATTACTTTTTTGTCTAAGGTCGTTGTATTTGTGGTATATACAATAACTGTAATATCCCTATCCTTTGCAATTTGCTTCGTGCTTACCTCTCCGCCGATAGTAGAAATTTTAGCCGTATTCTTTACCGCCGTTACCGGGTTAACCTCTGCCGCTACCTTAGTTGTCATGCCCTGTAATTCTTCTTTCAAGTCACTCTGTAGCGTTGGCATTTCTGCCGTAATACCTACCCCGATACCTTTCGGTATCATCTTTCCTACTAAATCCCTAAACAATCTTGACGGCGAATGAATACCTAAAGCGTCCTTTGCTCCGTCTAATAAGCTTTTTGCCAGGCTCTTAACCTTTCCGGTCAGCCAGTCCCAACCGCTGCTTATTCCGTTCCATATTCCCGAAACAATATTGCTTCCAACTTCTGCCATTTTGCCCGGTAAGCTACTTACGCCATTTACCACAGCGTTATACAGCCCCTTAGCTGCTTCCGTTCCTTTTGCCGCTAACTGTGTTCCCCAGTTTACGACTTGCTGTACAGCACCTACAATAGCGTTCCAGACCTTACCCGGCATTTGCGACAATGTAGTAATTGTCTGATTCAGTAAGTTTGTTGCTGCTGTTACCGCCCGGCTTCTCATTTGTTCGCCCCAGGTCGTTACTTGCTGTACCGCACTTATGATAGCGTTCCAGATTTTACCCGGTAACTGCTGCATGAAGCTAACCACATTTGCTATAAGCTGGGTCGTTTTTGTTACCGCCTGGGTCTTCATATTCTCGCCCCAGGTCGCCACCTTCTGTACTGCGCTTATAATAGCGTTCCAGATTTTGTCCGGTAACTGCTGCATGAATATTACGACACTGTTTACAAATTCCGGTATTTTCGTCGTAGCCCAGGTGTATAAATCAATTCCGAATTTTATAATATAGCCTAAACAAAAACCGATAACATAAGCGATTTTGTTAGGCAGTTCTGAAAAGAACGTAACCACATTTGTTACAAGCTGGGTTATTCCTTCTTCTGCTGCCGTTCTAAGTCCTAACGCCCACTCGCGTATAGCGTCTACAGTACTTATAATAGCGTTCCAGATTTTGCTAGGAAGCTGCTGTAGGAATGTAACCACGCCATTAAAGGCGGCTTCGATTTTTGCTACAATATTCGCCAGAAATTCGATTACCTTTGCGAAAGAATCCGGCAGCGTCTGGGTGAAAAATTTCACGATTGCCGTTACCACAACTTCAATAGCATTTTTTATTTTTCCCCACACATTCGCGATAGCTGCCCTTGCGTCTTCGTTCGTAGCAATAAAGGTAACAATAGCAGCCACAAGCCCGGCTACCAGCGTCACAATTAAAATAATCGGGTTAGCGTTCATAGCTGCGTTCATAGCCCATTGTGCTATAGTAGCGCCTTCGTTTGCCAGTTTGAACGCCTGGAACGCTGATACTACACCCTGGATAAGCGAAGCCACTTTAAACGCTGCGAACCCCGCACCGATTCCGGCTAATACGCTTACTATCGCGTCGCCGTTATCTGCAATCCATCCTAAGCCTTCCAGCAATGCCGGAAGTACTGCCGCCACGATTTCGCCCGCTTTTTCTATCAAATTTCCGAAGCCCGTAGCAATCTTTTCCAATGCTCCGCTTAAGCTGCCGTCCGTTAAATCGGTCTGTAGCTGCCCGATAACTTCCGTTATATTTTCTACCGCGTTCGTAAGTGGTGTTTTGAATTTCTCATAAGCTGCGATTCCTAAGCCTTCTAGCCCACTTTTCAGTATCGTAACTTTTCCCTGTAAATTGTCGTTCATTGTAGCCGCCATATCTGCCGCTGCACCGTCACAGTCTGAAATATAGCCGCTTAACTCGTCGAAGCGCTCCCCGCTGTTTGCCAGCAAAGCGTTTACGCTCTTAAGGTCTACTTTATTGAAGATACTATTAAGTACTTCTGTCTGTTCTCCCTGGGTCATTGTTCCCAGGATTCCGTTAAGGTCGTTAAAGGTTTCATTTAACGGGCGCATGTTCCCGTTTGCGTCGAATACCTGTAAGCCCAGCGCTTCCATTTGCTTTTTAGCTTTATCTGTAGGCGCTGTAAGGCTTAGAATTACATTTCGTAACGCTGTTCCGCCTTCTGCTCCCTTTACGCCGTTATCTGCGAAAATACCTAATACGGTATTCATTTCGACCACGCCGCCCGCCAGGTTCTTAGCAGTTCCGCCTACCGTTAGAATCGCTTCGCCTAACTGCTGTACGTTTGTATTACTTTTCTGCGAAGTCTTCGCCATTTTGTCAACGAAGCTTTCCGTAGTCCCGGCTGCGTCCCCTAGTGCGCTCATGCTATCCGTAACCATATCGGAAGCTGTCGCTAAATCCATTCCCCCGGCTGCTGCAAGGTTAAGGACTGTCGGCAACGTCTCTATGGACTTGTCCGCGTCATATCCGGCAAGCGCCATATAGTTAAGTGCTTCTGCTGCCTGTGTTGCCGAAAACTGCGTAGTTGCTCCCGCTTCCTTCGCCGCTTTCTGCAATTTGTCAAATTCTTCGCTTCCGGCTGCTATTTCCTCTGTCGTGATTCCCATAGTAGCCGCTACCTGGCTCATTCCGCTTTCAAAATCCGAACCTACGCCAACTGCTGCCGTCGCAAGTGTCTTTAAGCCATTAGCCAGGGCTTTAACGCCATTTATGATAGCGCTGGATATTAAATTAGCTTTTATAATATCGCCCAGGCTTACCGTTTTCTTCCCGGTTTCGTCCATGTTGTTTCCGGCTGCTGTTATTTCCCGTCCGAAAACCGTCCATTTCTTACCTGTGCTGTTTAATTCTTCTTCGGTTCGTTTTAATTCTGTTTGTTGGTCTGCCAAGGCTACCCGCGATTCATTGACTTTAATAGTATTTTTTGCTATCGCGTCTTCCTGTTTCTTAACTGCGTTTTCAGCCTTTGCATGTGCTTCTTTCGTTTCGTCTAGCTGTGCCTTTAATTTTTTACTTTCTTCGCTGTCTTTACCTGTCTCCTTAACGCTTTCCTTGTATGCTGCGGTAAGTTCCGCTACCTTCTCTTTTAACTTCTGCTCTGTTGCCTGTAATTCTGTAAGCTTCTGCTTCTGTGCCGTAAGATTTGTCTGTTGAAGCTTAATAGCGTCCGTCTGTAGCTTTATCTTAGCCGTTAACTCCGTCTGTTTAGCCTTAAGTAAATCGGTCTGGCTGCCTAACGCCTTCGCCTGTGCCGCTTCTACTTTGTATTCGCTGGTTACAAGCTTCATTTGCGTAAGCATTGACTTCATTTGACTGGTAAACTCGCTTGTATTAGCCCCTATTCGTAGACTAGCACCAGCCATTTATATAACTTACTCCTTCGCTTGCGTTTCTCTGTCATATTCGACTTGAAATACAACGTAGTCTAAAAGGTCGCTTAAGTCCGATTCCAAACAGTCCTTATAACTGTTTCGCATATTCTTAATACATATCTGTAAAATATTATCCAGGGCGTTTCTGTACGTTTCCCATATTTCTTCCTGGGAATGTTCCTCGATATAACCATTTTCCCGGTCGTATTCGTCGAAGGCGCTACCCTGGTCTTCTACTTGCTGGCTGCCGTTCAAAATGTCGCTTATGTTCCGTATTTTTTCATTTACGGAAGCGTCCACGATTTCGACTACCGCCTTAAATGTACTAATAACTTCTGCTACGTCCAGTTGTTCTATTTCTTCTTCCTCTATCCTGTCATTAAACACTACTCTGATAACAGCAGAATACAGGTATAATAAGTCGTTTTCGTCTTCGGTTTTGCTTATCAACTCCATAAGCTGTATGTACCGCCTGTAAGCGTATGTCGTGATACTGTAGAAATGCTTAAGTTTCCCGCCGCATTTGATACAGGTATCAATTAAACTTGTGAACTCAAATTTTTTTTTGCGTCTTTCGCCTGTTCTGCCAAACGCTTAATAATGTTCGCATTGATAAGCGCAAAGTTAAAAATAATCTGTGATACGTCCGCAAGTTCCGCGTTTGCTTCCTCAAAAGTAAACTGATTATCATAGATTTCTACAATCGCTTTTACCATGCGGTCTAAGTCGTCGTCTGTGTATGTCTGCTTTTCCTGTGTTACCAGGTCGTCGTATACTTCCCTAAACGCCCGGTATTTCTTTCGCCCGATTTTTCCGCTTTCGTACTCTTTACCGCCTACGGTAATAATATTTGTCTTTAAGGTCTTTGCGGTTTCCTCTGCCTGGATGTTGGTATTATTCATAATTTCCGCGTTGATAAGTGAGAAATTAAGAATAATGCTGCTGATTTCGTCTAAGCCGTCGTCTGCTTCCTCAAAAGTGAACTGATTCCCAAACACCAGTACAATAGCTTCTATCATGCTATCTAAGTCGTCGTCGCTAAAGGTCTGCGCTTCCTTCTCTTTTCCTAACAGGATTTCGTATACTTCCGCAAATTTTCTATATTTTTCTCTTGTGATTTTTCCGCTTTCGTATTCCTTGCCGTTTAAGCTGATTTTCATAATATAGCCCTTTCTGTAAAGGGTGTCAGATTCTGACACCCTCGCTTTTTATTAGTGTCCTGTTTCGCTTGCTGCTTTCGGTACTTCCTTATACTCCTGGACTTCGCTAAACCATGCAGCGATAGCTTCTTTTGCTGTCGTATATTCTTCCAGTAAGTTACTTTCGTCCACGATGAGGGCGTAAAGCTTCTTTTTTTCTCCCTCAATAGTATCTTCTTTCTTTCTGGCGTAGAAAGTGAAGGTAATCTTAATTGTTTGGGCTGTCTTTTTGTCCTTAACCGTTTCGTATGTAACGTCCGGGTGTTCCGCTTTTCCACAATAGTACCAGCTAAATTCGTACTTGCCGTTCCCCTGTTTTGCCCGGAAGCCTAACGCTACTTCTTTTGCCTTATCCCCTTCCGCTTTTGCCAGGAAGCCGTATTTATAAAGAGTATCAAACAGTAACGCATAGTCTCCCGGCGTTAATCTGTTTACCTCTAATTCGATTTCTGTTTTTTCGTATGTCTCTACGGTGTCTTCTACCTCGTCGTCGCTGTAGGTATACTCGACGCTAAAGGTATCTTTTACTGTTGCTGCGATTGCCTTAGCAAGTCTTACGGGTGCGTCCGCCGCGTATACGTCTTCGTCGTTCGTTGTGACTGCTGCTACGCAAATGTCTTTTAAGCCTACCAGGCGGCTTCTGGTAATGGTTTCTTTATTTTCCTTTACTGTTGCCATGTTTTATTTTTCTCCTTCCACATTCATAGAAAAGTAAAAGCGCGCTGCTTTATGGTAGATTCCTGTTTCTACTTCGTACTGGTCGTTTCCGGTAAAATAGGTAAAGCCCGCCTTTTTCAGCAGCTTCTTAACCTTCTTTTTCAGCTTAAAGCAGTCTTCTTTACTCCATATATCAACCTGTATGTAATATTCTTCGTTTTCGTTTGTGTCTTCACTAAAATCTATATCTTCATCACTCATAAAATAAAATGTTATGTGTGTATCGTTTATATTCTGGTTATACCAGCCTTCTTCCGTGTGTACCCCTGTTATCCCTATCACTTCCGCTATAAATGCGGTTAAGTCCAGGTCTTCACTGTTGGGGTATTCCGCCAGAACTCTATTAAGCTGTTCTTTTTCTTCTTCGCTCAAAAGTGCCATGCTTATTCCCCCAGCTTTTCTTTTAATGTCTTTTCGTATTCTTCTTCTGCAATTTCCTTTAGCGCCTGGTATGTCGGTTTTGCTGCGTCTAACATAAAATGTTTAGGCTTGTGCATGGTCGTGCCCCATTCATGGAATTTCATATAAAAGAACGGGGAAGTATCGCCCCTGTCCCATCCCACCAGTTCTCCGTAATTCCCGCTTTGCGTCGTTCCCTTCTTCGGTACATTGTCCGCCGCGTGCTGTCCGGTTCTGCTGCCTTTTCTGCCGGATTTCATGGGGTTATTGCTGTACGCTTTCTTCCGTATCTGTCCTTCCGCTTCCTGTAAGCCGATTTCGCCAGCCCGTTTTATGATTTTCTTGTTTAGTGCCTTTAGTTCTGATTCCGTAGAAAGTCTTTCTATTTCCTTCTGCATTTCATTCAGCCCTAAAAACTCCATTGAAATATCAAAACTCATACTATTTCCTGTGCCTTTATCACGATTTTTCTACGGTTATACTTTCCGTAGTCTGCCGCGATAATATTAAACATCCTTTCGCCCCATTTAACCCGGTATTCCTTTGTATTTAAGGCTTCCAATTTTAAGCAAAACCTGGTTTCAAAATTTACTATGTTTTCTAATTTTGCTTCCAGGGCGCTATATAACTCTTTTCCGTACAGGCTCTTTACATCACACCAGCACTTATAATAGTCTTCCCAGGTTTCTACTGGTCTTCCTCTTTCTACTGTCTTTTTACGCTTTTGAATTACTAAATACATAATCACGCCCCCACATTCGCCAGCTTGTCTAATATGGTTTTTGTGATATTATCGGTTTTCGTGTTACTTCCTACCGTAGTAGAACGCACTTCGTACATATCGCTTACGATTTTCTTTAGAAGAAGGGCGGCGATTCTCCGCCCTTTTTCGTATTCTTCGTCGTTTTCATAGTTCGCCTTATCCTTATATCTAGTGCCTACGCAACTATCTATATAGGCTTCGGCTGTCAAAATAAGCCCGCTTATTTCCTCGTCGTCTTCGTCGTAGCTTACCCTTAAATAATTCTTCGCCTGTTCAAGCGTTAATAATTCTGCTGCCATTTCCTACCCCTTCCGGGACGCATTAGGCAGCCGGGGTAAATTCTACCTTGAAGTCTGCCCTGTCGTCCAACTTCTCACAGTCAAAGCGTTCCTGTACCTTAAGTGCTGTTTCGTCAGATTCAAAGAATACAGACTTATCTGTAGACACTGTGTAGCCCTTTCTTTCAAAGAACTTAACCAGCGCATACAGGTTAACTACATAAAATACTACCTTTCCGGTCGCGCTTGCTGTTACCGCTTCGTCGCTCAAAGTGATAAGCTGGCGGTTCTGGAAGTAGTCTTTACCGTTTACGGTCTTTACTAAATCCAGGTTTCTACCGTTCTTATCTTCCTGGGACTGCAAATATACATAACCTGTAAGGTTTGTGATAACTACAGTCTTTGCGCGAAGTGTCGGTAATACGCCGTCGATTACCTTTTTAACCCCGCGCCAGTCTGTCACGCCTGTAGACTTGTCTGTAGCGTTGTCCTCAACAATCTGTAAGATTTCGTCGTTTTCGCTGTTAACGCCAGCTTCCGCAAAATCCGGCTTAATAACATCCTGGATGATATTAACAGCTTCGTCTTCCTGTAAGTCGTTGGCAATCGGAACTAACGCGCCGTAGTTCTCGATATTGTAGCTAATATCCTGTGTGTTAGCGGCTTCCCCTGTCAACTTAGTACCAGATTTATACTTAGTAAGCTTCTTTCCGCCAATCTTTGCAAACGGCATTTTTCCATGATTGGAAGTAGCGCGTACAATGTGGCAATGTTCCTTAAGGCTGGGGAAGCCTTCACGCAATACCTGGATGTCATTAACGAACTGCTCCGGCAAAATCGCGGCGTTGTTGTCAATGGTTACGGCTGCTCTTTCCTCGTCCGTAAGTGCTTCTTTGCCCTTAAGCGCAAATTTAACAGCTACTCTCAACTCGCTTACTGCGGAAGCTGTACGCTTTTCTTCCTTCTTGCGCTTCTGTCCTCTTAATTCCTCTTTTTCCTCGTCGTCTTCTGCTTCTCTTACAGCAAGCAATCTCTGTAATCTTCTTTTTTCCTCTAACGCCGCTTCTGCCTTATCCGCGTCGCGGCTTTCCAGGTAGCCGTTAATCTCCTCTGTTTTCTTTCCGATTAACTCTCTGATTTCCTGTACTGTCATTTTTTAAAACTCCTTTTCGTTTTCTTCCCTAAGCTGCATAAGCCGGGCTTCCATTTTTAATTTTTCTAATCTCTTTTCTTCTTTTGCTTCTTCTTTTACCTTCTCAAAGCTTCTACAGCTAATTTCTGAACTGTCATAAGCCGGGAAGGTGCAAGGGCTTACTTCCAGCAGCGCCGCCTTTACTACGCTTCTTTTGTAAATTTCTTCGCCTTCATGTACTACTTTACTCCACCTGTCTTCCTGGCAGATAAAGCCAAAGCTGCTACCGTCTACATCCCCGCGCTGTACGCTCTCTTTTACGTCATTTCCCCAGGTATTGTTAGGTAAATCAATGTCATACGCTAACCCTGTGGTATCTGCCGTATTGAAACGTAAAGTATCGGTTTTTGTGCTTCCTAACGGTCTGCTTGTGTCGTGATTCCATAAGGCTTTTATCTCTTTCCCCGCTTCTTTACAGCTATTTAAGCTTTCGTCGAAGCAGCCCGCCGCGATTTCCTCTAAATATTTGTCGCCCCAGCGGTCTACTATCAAAACAGGGGTATTGTATTTAACTGCATATCCGCCGATTGTCCGGCTGTCTTCTCCCTCTGCTGCCGCTCTTACTTCCAGGGCGATTCCCTGGCACTTCCGGCAGTAATTACGAATTTCCGGGCTTTCTCCTTCCGTTCCTCTATTCGTTGGCATTGCTCCCGCTCCCTTCTTCTTTTTTGCCTATGTCTTTTAGCTTCAAAACTCCGGCATTTACTATTAGTTCGTCCCCGTCCGCCAGCTTTTGGCGCTGTAGTTCTAACCTGGCTTCGTTCGGGGTATAGATTCCGTTAGAAACATAAGCACAAAGTATTTTCTGCTGTGTTTCTGCCGAAGTCCTTAAAATCACGTTCGTATTAAAACGCGCTTTGTAGCCCTTGTCCCGTTTCTCTTTTGTTAATGCGCTCCATGTAGTTTCCTGTTCTATGGATTCAAACAGTATTAACAGTGTGTCAATTAAAAAGCTTAATTGCTGCTGCTCCAGGGAATTATTATTAGCGTCCTTAAGGTCGTTAAGCTGGTGCATTTTGATACCAAAAAGCGCCGCTATCTGGCTTATAGACATTCTTCTAATCTGTTCGTACTGTGCGTCCGCCAGTGACAAATTGATAGGCTGCACACTAAATCCCGCCGGGACTGTAAAAATACGTTTTCCTTTGCTGTAAAGCCGCCCGAATTTCTCTTGTGTCTTCCTTAACTCTTTTTCGTCCTTAATATCAGACGTAAGCTGTACTACCAGCTTATTAGTAAGCCCGTTATCGTACAGCGTATTAAGGTAATTCTGCGCCTTAATCTGTCCTTCTATCGTGCCTTTCACAATTTCCCTAATCGGTTTTGTGTTGATTCCGTCCATTGTAAAGCCCTTGAATATAAGCAAGTCTTCATAAAAGCCGGAATCTGTAAAGCTGCTGCCTACAATCCTGTAATCTACTAAAGCCTTGTGCCTAAGCTTCGATTTTAATAACCCCGCGTCGTCTACCGTGATTCCTTCCACCGTACACGGGTACAGTGCTTCTATTTCTCCGTTTCTTCCGTACTGCTTCGCAATCGCGCTAATACCTTCGTGCTGCCTGGTGGCTTCTACCGCCTTCCACATGTCAATAGCTGTCATGTATGGGTTAGGGCGAAGGCTTAACAGTTCGTTTAGTCTTTCTTCTGTTGCCCTTCTTATTCCGTTTTCTGTGTCTTGCACCAGGTAAAGCGGCGTTTTTGCTACCGCTTCCGATAACTGCTTAATACATGTAAAGTACGTCGCTTCCCTCATAGCTGCCGCTGGCTGCTCTGAATCTATCCCGAATACCTTTAGGAATATCTTTTCTTCATCCGTAAGCGTTATGCTATCGGTCGTTTCTTCCCTCTTTTCCAAAAAATCTAAAAACATTACTTCTTACCACTCCTAACAAGCATAACCGCCGCTACCAGCATTTCGCCGCTTAGTAGATATAACCCCGCGTGTTTGCTTATGTCATACGTTACCGCAAAAGCAATAACCAGGGCTGCCACTAATAGCGCGTCTGCGACTATTAACCTTTTATTTTTTATCTGTTTTATTCTCTTAAGCATTTTCTACCTTCTTTACATAGCGTCCAGGTATTCAACCGGGTTATAATGTTCAATACCGTTTTCTTCGATACACAATAGCAAGCCCATAAGCATAGCTATAATGCCGTCTATCTTAAATTTCGATTTCTTCTTACTGTACTTCACGCCTAACATTTCGTCGTAAACCGCTATACAGTTCTTAGCCATGAACCGGAAGCACTCATTTTCTGCTATGATGATTCTTTCATCTACTAACAGGTTTTCAAAATCATTTATAACCTGTGTCATGGTCTTCGTTCCCTGTCCTAACGGTATTACTTCCCAGCGGTCTTCCAGCCTGTTAATAATCGTCTGGCTTCCCCACTGGTCGAAGCCTATTTGTTCTATCCTGTACATTTCGTCCAGTTCCGTAGCATGGTCTAAAAACCTATCGAAGTTTATGTATTTTCCGTCAAGCGCTATTAAATCGCCTTTCTTTATCCAGTATTCATAAGGGTTATTATCCTTATGCTGTCTGTATGCTACGGTTTCTTTCGGTGTGTACAAATACGGAACGACTATAAAGCGCCCCGTAGTTTCTTCGTAGAATACCAGGACAAAGCCCGTAATATCGTTCTTGCTGGATAAATCCAGCCCGCCCCAGCACTTCCAGCCTTTTAGGTCTTCTGTATCTACCTTTTTCGTGCATGTGTCCCATAAATCCATATTGATAGCGCCTTTTTCATGGTCTAGCGCTACATGCTGATTTAGGAACATTCTTCTAAACATGTTTTCCTGTAATGGCATTAACCTAATGCGCTTTGCGTAGTTCGCCAGGTCTTCTAGTTTCCTAAATACCCCTAATGCCGGGTTTGATTTATACCACTGCATTTCGTCCTCTACATTGCAATCTTTGTCCGCTTCGTATATCCGGTAATAAAAGCTAGGGTCGTTTACCTCTCCGGCTTCTATCTTTTTCGCCATTGTGTAAAGCTGCATTTCCGGGTTTGCTGGGTCTTCCCCGCTGGAAGCTGTCGTAATTGTCATTATTAACGGTTCATCCCATGCACCTTGTCCGGTTCTAAGCTTTCCGTACATTTCGTCGTTTTTTGCCTGGTGTATCTCGTCCAGGACTGCCACATAGTCGTTAAAACTGTCCGCATTATCCGCGTCAGAAGACAGTACCATAAGCTTATTACCGTTGTCCTTCCGTACAATGGTTTTTGTACTGCTCGTTATCTTGCAGTACCGCCTTAAGGTCTTATTTGTCTTTATGAAATGTTCTACAGTTGCGTATAATTCCCCCGCCTGTTTCGTCGTATTTGCTGTTAAAATAAAAAGCGCGCCGAAGATATGCCGCTGACAGAAGAACAAATACACTACAATGATTGCCGCTAAGAATGATTTGCCATTTTTTCGCGGTATGTTTATATGTGCTTCTCTATGTTTGCGCTTGCCGTCGCTTCTTCTCTTTACGCAAAGAATTTCTGTTATAATCTCAAACTGAAATTCTAGTAATTCAAATTGTCGGCTTGCGCCCCTGTCATTAGTCAACTTCGACACGAACTTAAATACTTTCGTTGCTTCTTCAACGTCGTAATAATATTCTTCGTTGTCCCACTTCTTTTGTAACTTTTCCAACCAGGAAGCTAATAGCAGTTCCTTTTTAATCATGCGCTACCATTCCGTCTAATTCCGTGTCTATGCCGCTCTCCGAAGCGTTCCCGGCTTCCTTCATCCGCTGCCGCGCCGCCGGGGTTAACCCCAATTCCTTAGCCCATGCCCTTAATTCTGTTTGCGCTTTGTTTGCTATGCTTACTTCTGGTCGTTGCTGCTCGTAGCCGTTGTCCCCAACAAGCATACTGTAGCCCTTTTCGTCTATAATCTGTTCGCACCGTTGCCACTTTGCATAATTGATACAATAGGCTTCCAGTGCCTTTAAGTCTTTGTCTGTAAAATCTTTTCCTTCTTCCGCTAAAATCTTGGCTACTCTGCGCCATTCCTTTTTAGCGGTATCATTTAACCACTTCGGGCATGGTTTAGGCTTATTTTTTTCTTTTTCATTTTCTTCTTTTGCCATGCTTCCACCTCATGCACTCCCCCCTATAGTAAAAATTGCCGTTTTTTTTCAAGCAAAGTTGAACTCGGGACTTTTATTTTATGTTTTTAAATTTTTATATCCCTCCTGTCAGAACGAACTCCCTATAGAACTGTTCTAACATTTCGTATAAAATCTTTTGCATTTTCTTCTTTGCCTTATAGCTGCGGTCATACTCCTTATGTATGCGCCTATGGTTCGCTTCGCTTAGTCCTATCACGTTCGCCGCGTCCAGTCTTCTAGCCCAGGCTTCCGTTATCTCTTGTATGTGGTGGTAGTTCTCCGCGTCTATAATTCTTCCAGTCGTATAGTATTCGTAAATATCTATGCCTAGCTGTGCTGCTGCCTGGGCGGCTCTGAACTGCTCCCAGGCTTTGCTATTATAAAACTGCTGCCGCCTGGCTTCCTGTTCGTCCCTCATGCGGCGCTGCTTATATTCTCTGTACTTCTTCCTGTCCGTTTCCCTGTGCTTATCACAGTACTTAACCCCGGCTTCTACTACCTTGTGACAGCCTGGATAACTGCATAACTTCTTTATCATGTGCCGCCCTTCTTTCGGTTAGCGCTGCCCTGGATTTCATGCAGCGCCGGAGGTTTAGGACAAACAAAAAAGAAGAACCAGACAAAGGGGTCGTTACCTCTGTCTAATTCTTCTTGTGTTTGTTCCTTAATATTACCATAAAGTTTTTATAGTTTCAACCGCTTTTATTTGATTTACCCATATACTTTTAAGAGTTTTAGGGTAGGAAAAAGGCTACCAGCCGTAGCCGATAGCCTATATATGTTACAGTGCCAGCTTATATAATACCAACTGATTAAGGCTCACGCCTTCTTCCTCTGCCTGGATTGCTAACCGCTGGTGTAATGATTTCGGAAGTCGTACATTAAACTTCCCGCTATAATTCTCTGTTCTTTCCGGCAGCGGGATAGGTAAGTTATTTTCTAACTTAACCTCTAAATATCCTTCCATAGCTTCGTTAAGATTTTCGTACAATTCTTCCAACGTATCGCCTGTACTCTGGCAGCCGTCCAGTTCTAAGATTTTCCCGTAAAAATAATGCCCGCTTTCGTCGTTCATTTCCTTTACGATTCTTGTATACGGCAGTTCCATATAATCCTTTACTTCCATTATGTCCTACTCCTTTCTATTGCTCTTTTATATTATATCCAGGTTAGGGGATTTACTCCCCTATCCTGTTAAGTATGTCTACTATGTACGCCTTCTTTAATGGGCTTTCCTGTTTGATTGTGGTAAGGTCGCCTGTCTCTTTGTTCAAGTACTGTTTGTGGCTTCCTTTCTGTCTTACTCCTTCGTAGCCGTAAGCCCTTAGTACTTTGTCAGCTTCTTCGGGGCGTATGCCGTTCGGCTGTCTTTTCATTTTTTCAATTATCTTTTCTACGCTTGGCACTTGGTTTATCTCCTTTCTGATATTATAGTACCATATTTAGTACTATAAGTCAATTCTTTTTTGCATGTTTTTTATACTTTCTTCTGGTACAAAGTCCATGCAATCGCCGCCAGTTATTAGACTTGTCCGTATTTGCTGCTGCCAACTGCTGCCGCTTCCGGCTTCGTTCTAATTGTTTCTTTCTGTCTCTTATGGACTGCTGCCGTAGGCGTTTCTTTGCCTGTTCGCTCCCCATAGCTTCCGCCATTCTTTTATAAAACTCCGAAAAACTGTTTACAATCTGTCTTCCCGCTTCCTGTATTGCTTTCGCTATGCGTCCGAACGCTTCTACTACTGCGTTCCATTCTTCCGGCGTTCCCTTCCATTCTTTCGGTACTTCTGTCATTACTTCCCCTTTCCTTCTATCACTGTAAGGTTTATCGGCTCTATCATATCTTCCAGCAGTACATAATATGGTTTTTTGTTTCCTGGCGCTGCTTTCAGATTCACATAGGGGAAGTGTACGAAGTACGCCAGTATTTCCATATCCGGGATATTACGCACTTCCTTAACCGTTCCAATCTTCCCCAGGATATGCTTAATATGCTTCTGCTTTACGCCCACTTCCTTAAGCCTGGCTTCGGTGCATGTTACCCGTACTTTCTGCCCTTTTCTTATCTCCATTTCCTTTTACCCCTTTATGTGTTATTACATATCCGCTATCTGTTTCTATCGCTTCTTTGCTGCATAGAAACGGCTTATTCTGTAAATCGTCTACTATTTTCTTGACATCCTTTATATCCATTTTTTAAATCCAGCTTTCTACTACGCTTTTATGGTCTTCCTTGCTTCTCGCAAAAGGCAGCATAGCCGGGAAGCGCCTTGTAATATCTTCCCGGATTTCTTCTACTGTGTTCCTTGTAATGATAATATTTGTAGGTGCTGTCCCTTCAAATAGCCTAGCTACATACTTGTCCGGGTAGTCGTCCGGTTTATTGAACACACATATAATAGGCTGCTTTAATTCGCTTGTGTCTACATCCGCAAAGCTTTTAACCTCTGTTGTTTTCATTCTCTCCGCCCTTTCTTGCTGCCAGTTCACAGTTAATAACGATTTCCTGTAAATTGTAAAAATCGTCTTCGCTGATGTATTCCCTTAAGTTGAATAAATCCGCTGTAAGAATTGCTGTAGCTTCCGGTATGTCTACCGCTTCGTCGTCTGCTGCCGCCTGGTCTTCATCTGCTCCCGTTTCTGGTTCATTCATTGCACCCGCAAGCCCTTGTTTTTCCTGGCTTTGCGGTTCTTTCGTAGTGTCAGATTCTGACACCTTTTTAGACGTTCTTTTAATTGTGTTTTTCAGTGTTTCCACTACTCCAAAATATCCGGCTTCTAGCATAGCTTCCAGCAGTTCCATTAAATCATAGTCCCTAAGATAGTCTGTATACTGCCTATCGTCTCTTTCCAGGTGGAAGCCCCGGTTATCGAAGTACACCGTATAGCCTTCGCCTTCATGTTTGAAGTTAAAGCTTGTCTTCCCCGGTGTATACTTGCCGTCTTCATAGCAAAGCTTCTTTCTGTAGTTCTCAATGATATTTAACAGGGCGTTAATTCCTCTGCTGCCTTTGTAGGATTCTATGAAGTCCTTACTAAACGCCCCGGAATGAAGGATAGCAGTAATATAGCAGCTATACGGAAGCCCTCTGGGCGTATAATCTGGATTTAATACACCGTCAATTTTAAAATGTGCTGTATCGGTCTTTATACTACGCCCGCCTGTTACTTCCGGGTAGTCGTCTAAATCCTGCTGCATATCTACTTGTTTTTCCGGTTCTTTATCCGATACCGGGTACAACTCATTAACCAACTGCACAAAACGCGTCCAGGTTATTTCCTCTGCCCCGTCAAGCCTTACGCCCCTTATACTACAATTATAATCTACGCCGCCGCTATTTCCGCCCGTGTGGCTTCTTCCCAGGTGTTCTATACATGCTTCCTTAAGCTTGCTTCTGTCCCCGTCGTACCGCTTCGCGTGTGCTTCGTAGAATTTCTTTACGGCTGCTGGTGTCGGCTCTTTTTTCTTCTTTTCTTCCTCTACCATTTTCTTAACTTCGCCGCTCAACATTTCCCCGGATTCTATTACTTCCTTCTGCTTTTCCTCTGGCAGCCTGGAAGTTTCGTAAGCCGTGGTAAAATTCATTTTGCCATTCTTAAAGGCTTCCTTTCCTTCCTCGCACAAATTATTAGTAATACTTTCCATTTGTGCCGCTTTTCCGGTCGATACACCTACAGCGCTTGCTATGTAATCGCGCATTTTGCCCTCTATCTGTACTTCCCCGGATTCCTTCGCCGCAATCAGATACTTCTTAAACTCTGCTACCCCTTCCGTTAACTCCCAATCGCTTAAGCGTCTGCTAAAGATATTCGCGCTATGCAGCGTAAGCATAAACATAGCTTCGGACATTTCCTTTATTTTGCAGTCAATCAGCTTAAAGCTGTCGTGTCCACGTTCGATATTAAGGACTGCTGCCGCCGTTCTTCTGTGTCCTACTATAATTCTGTCCTGTCCCGCTACCCGTCCTACTATAACTTCCTGTAGCTGCCCCACCAGTAACATATTGTCCGCCAGTTCCTCTATATCTTCCTGGGCGTACTTATTATGCTCGCTGGGAATCAGTGTACGCGGGTCTAACTTTATCTTCCGGTATTCCTCTGTAAATATAATGCCCTGGCGGCTGTTCTGGTTCAGTCTGTCGCCTACTCCTAATCTACCCATTATTTACCCTTCCTTTCTTGTTAATCTTATATATTCTGCTGCCAGGCTCTTATAGTCCCTTGTCGCCGCGCTCCTGGGTGTTGTCTCTATAAGGCTCTTTCGCTTCTCATACGTCCAGTCTACAACCTTCTTACTGTAGCGAATATGTGTATTAAAAGTGCTGTACTCGCTTTTCCGTAAGGCTTCTTCGCCCTTCACTACGCTTATGTCGTTCGTGAACATAGTAACCAGGCATTTAACCAGGGATAAGCCGGGGTTATACGGTCTAATTTCCTCTATAACCTCTGTCAGTTCTTCCATTCCGTCTAAGGCGTTCTTATCTGCCTTAATCGGTATAATAACGTCGTCTGCTGCTGCCAGGGCGTTAAGTACATTGATTCCGACACCAGGCGGGCAGTCAATTAAACAATAGTCGTACTGTTCTTCCACCTGGTCTAATACATCCTTCAATCTTACAATCTGGTTCGCTTCCTGGTCTAACATAAGGTCTACTGCTGCCGCGTCCATATTCATATTAGCCGGGATAATGTCAAGCCCTACGCGTCCGCTGCTGCGTATTACGTCTTCTGCCATTGTATCGGTATCGCGTAAGACGTTTTCCATGCTCTTATAATCATAGCTATGTACCCCGAAGAACTTACTTACGTTCGCCTGTATATCGTTATCCACCAGCAAAACCCGGTATTTATATACTGTTGCCATAATTAAAGCCAGGTTTATAGCTGTTGTGCTTTTTCCTACTCCGCCTTTTAAGTTAACTACTGCTGCTGTTCTCATACGCTTACCCCTTCCTTATTTCTCTATTGCAGTTCTGATAATCCCTATTAGTTCTGTCTTCGTTACCTTTTCCCAATTTTCATATTCTTCCAATTTACTTCGTAACCAAGCGCTACAATCTTCTTTTTCTTTCATTCTTTGTTTTTCTTTTCGTAAGCTATCTTCTGCCATGTCCGCCGCTGTGATTAACGTATTTCTTTCTTTTCGCAATTTCTCAATCTGGTCGTTTAATCTGTCTATCTCTCTTTCCTTTTCTCTTACCTCTTTTTTTGCTTCTGCTTCCCTTTTTTTATATTCGTCCGCTTCTATTATTGCTATTTCTCGTTTTTTTCTATTTTGCGTTTCTGTTTCTCTTTCCCGTTCTGTAATATCTTTAATTTGTGCTTTTAATTTTCTGTTTTCTTCCAGAATATCTACTAAATGCGCTTTTACACTATCCACGCTTATATATTCGCGTAATAGATTTTCTTCCGGTTGCTGCACTATTTCCGTACATTCTTCTTTTCTTTTTAAAAAATCAAACATTCCTAAACCGTCCTTTCTGCGGCAGCAGTCTTAACAAATGCTGCCGCTGCTGCATTGTTTACAGTTACCTTCGTGATATACTTTTTTCCTTGCCTTCGACCAAAGAAGTAGGCGCTTTATCTTTTGTTACTCTTTTCTTCCTAAGCAGCCCATATTATCGCAAGCCCTACAATCCGTCCCGCAAAATCCTATAAACCGCTTTGTATTTACCCGGTCTGTTAGCTTCGCCTTCTCTGCCGGGTATGTGTTACTTTTAATATCCAGGCTTTCTAATGCTCCGTCCAGATACGCCTTAATAACCTCTATAGCTGCGTCCGAACCATACACTATAACAGCCTTTCCGCCGATTCTGTTAATTGTGTCGATAAAGGTAAGCTGTTCTTCTGTTGCTTTGTTACTCCCTACCTTTAATTCGATATACAGATTATTAAAGCCGCCTGCTGCATACGGTAAGCATATATCGCATACACCCGGCTTCATTCCCTGGCGCTTTAGGTCTGCCCCGGCTCTTGTGCTTCTCTTTCCTTCGTTGGCTGCATGATACATAGCCTTAAGTACCGGGGTTTGTGACTGCTCCCAGCGCGCCCAATCGAAAACGGCGGCTTGTGCCTGGGCTTCGCTTTCTCTACGCTCCATACTCTAACACCCTTTCTGCTGCTCCCTGGGCTGCCTGGGCGGCTGCTTCTGCTGCCATTTCCAGTTCAACGCTTAAGCATTTCCCTTTTGCGCTTAATATAATTGCCTTTTTCATACAGCCGTTATCACTGTAATTTCTACAGGTTTTCATACCACACACTACGTTAGTACTGCTCATTGTCCTTATCCTTTCCCGTTATTTTCTCTGCCAGCATTAAGACATACAGCGGAAGAACCAAAAACCACACCGTACTAATTATCCATGCCGTTAACGAAGCCTTCCCGAACAGCTCCGGCGTTTTCATTGGTTCGTAGTACCCTTCTTCTTCGTCGTTCTTACGCACCGCCCACATGATTAGCGGTACAGATATAACCGCACATATGCAATAACCCACCAGGTACACCGTAACGGCGATAAATAACGCCTTATTCATGGTCTTTTTCCTGGTCTTCCCCGGCTGCTGCCGTCTCTGCCTTAAGCTGCTGCTTTACCTTCTCTGGTGTCTCTGCTATGTACTGCCCTACCGCCTTCGTGATTTCTTCCGCTGCTAAGTCTGTTAATGCTCCGTCGGCTTCGTATTTCTTTAATACCGTATCTAAAGCCTGTCCCGCTAAGGCGATACCATTTACTAAGCCTTCTTCGTAGCCGTTGTCGTAGCTTCGGTCTGTTACCCTGGATAAGTAGCCGTCTAACTCCTGGCGGCTCATTCTCTTAATGCGTCTTGCTGTCTCTCTGTCGATTCCTAAAGTTTTTCCCATTCTAATTCCGTTTCCTTCCATGTCTGATTGATTCTTACGAACGTATAAGTAAAGAACGTGTAGCCTGTCTTTTCGTGTATACCTTCCCTAACGCTGTCGCCGTCCAGGTAATACGATTTTTCCAGCTTCTTAGGCAGTCTGGCTATTCTGTTGTACCAGCCCTTGTCCTTTATCGGTTCTTTTCTTAAGATTGTCGGTTTTCTTAGGTTCTTAGAACTATTCCAGCGTTTACCCTGTAAAGCGTCCGGGTCTTTTAACATGCCGTCGCTTTGCTTTATCAGATACGACGCTAACTTAGCGTAGTTCCCGGAATCATCCAGGGGGTTGAAATGTGTCCGCCCTCTGCCTTTCCAGGCTTTTGTTATTGCCCGCTGGCTTACTTCGTCTGGTGTATTTATAACTAAGTGATGATGTAGCGCCCCCTTCTTGCCGATTTCCATAACGTGTATGTATTTGAATACCAGCCCCAGGGATTTATACAGCTTCCGCATTTCCTGTAAGAAGTCGTCCGCGTCTGCTCTCATTGCCTTCCTTCCGGCTGGACGTTCACTAAGCTTATAATCTAATACTAAGTGCGTGTCCCCTTCCTGGAAGTTCTCGTTTATCAGTCTCCTTAGTTTTTTCTCTGCTGCTCTTTTGTTTACTTCTCTCTGTTCATCTGTTGTAAGCTGCTTCCTCTTTCCCCGCTTCACTCCCTTCTTGTTAAATCTGCTGCTATAATACTTTGATACCTCTATGGTATTTCCAGCCTTCACTACCTCTATGATGTACGGCATATACTAACCCACCCTATCGTTAATACTTTTATCAAGCCATAAAAGGGGCGGAAACCCCTTGAAAAATAAGCTTTTTCGTTGACTTCCGCCGTACATTTTGGTATACTTATTTATGTGAGTAAGTACAGTATGTACGGCAAAGCCGCTAGATTATTTCCCGATAGTCTAGCGGCTGTTTTATTGTCTTTTTTGGCTTTCTTCGGGTGTGTGTATTCTGCCGTTAAGCAGTTTCTTTTTTCTTCTGTAATTCGTACTGGTTTACGGACAGTTCGTAGCACGTTCTAGGCTCTTTTCCCCTGTCCCCTAAGTCTTTTATATACTCGCGGCTCTGTAAGCGCCCTACGGCTTCGATACAGTCCCCTACATGCAGTTTTTCCGTTGCCCTGGTGGCTGTGCCGTTCCACATGATAGACGGGATATAATCGCTTAACTGGCTTCCGTCCTCTCTGTGTACCGCTAATAACAGGTCTGCAATCAGCAGCCCGCGTGGTGTCTCTCTAATGGGTACTTCTTTGCACAGGAAACCCGTAATAACTACCTGGTTCGTGATTCCCTTGTAATTGTCGTCTTCCTGGATAGAAAACGCCCTTACGGAAATATCCAGCTTGTCCTTAATGTTCCTGGTTCTGATTTCTCCGGTAATAAGAAGCTGCGCGCCTACTACTTCCCCTTTCTCGTCAATATCCGCCAGGGCGTTATAGGCTGCTGTATCTTCTTCTACTACAATGGGTAAAATATCAATGATTCCGCTTTCCCGCTGCACTGCAATATTAAACTTGTAGTACTCCGTTCCTTTTTTGTCTACGCTTGCCTGTTGTGGGTAGTCCAGGACTTCCCCGTACAGTGAAATAAAATTGTTCATGCTCTCCTACTCCTTTTCCTTCTCTTTCCAGTAATATTCCTTTGTTTCTCCGCCGCTTTTAATGGTAATCGTTCCCCATGCGTCGCCGTTTCCGGTAATCTCTGCGCTTTTCTGTACTGCTGCCGCCTGGGCTTCCTGTACTTTTATGCTGCTTTCCGTCAGTGCTGCCACTGTAAAAAGGACAAGGGCTACCACTGCTATAACTGCTGCCAGGCGCTTATTTTCCTTCCGGTTCGCTCCCATACATCCCAAAAGAGAACATACGGTAATTGCTACTAAGAAAATTTTTAAAAACATCTTTAATACTCCTTCCACTTTTCTCTAAACTTTTCCAGGCGCTTATTAAAAGCTTCCTGGTTATGCTCCCGCCCTGGCTGCTCCGGCTTCGGTGTTCCTGGGCGCTTTCTAAGTTCCGGTCGTTCTGCTGCCGTAAGCACAATCGTATTATTTGTGTAAAAATCTACTAAGTGCTGCTGCCCGCATACCTCACAGGTGTTAATTACATTGTCTTTCAGATTCTGTAAGCGGCTATTGCACTTAAGGCAGTTTCTAGCTTTCTTGTTACTTTTGCTGGCGATTCTCTTTAATATCAACTTTTCTTCGTCCCTTCTTCTGTGTCTCTTTTTGCTAATACCATTTTTGTAGCGATATAAAGCGCTTTCTGTGTTACTTCGTCCAGTCCTTCAAGAAGTAAGTTAGCTTCTTCGGCTCTTGCCTTTTTGTGTTCCATGTTCTCAACCACTGCCGCTGTCATATTAACAGCCCCCTTTCTTCCTTCTGTTCGCTGCCAGGCAGCCCCGGAACAATCGTTCTATCGTTTCTTCCTGGCTGCTTAAGCCTACCTTCTGCCCGGTATACGGTACACACGAAATAACCTTAGATTCTGCCGTAGTACAGTTTCTACGGGCTTCGTTCTCATTTCGCGCCGGGACTAACCGGGTCTGCCTTCTGCCTAATGTTTCTACTTCTACTACAAATTTCTTCACTGTTTTTCACTCCTACTTTTTATGTAATTTTCTACCGTTTCCGTCGCCCGCTTATAACATTCCGTTTCGCTTTCCTCTTTTATTTTGCAAATACTACGGGTTTTCTGTTCTCCCCGGTATTCCCATATTTCTATTAAGCCGTCGTCGTATAAGCTAAAGCGGCTGTGCATACGCAAGTTGCTAACCCTCTGCGCTTGCCTGTACACTCTATAGAATTTGCTAATAGCTATTCTACGGTCTGCTTCTTTGTTATCCGTCTTATGCGCTCCCTTCCTTTCTTCACGCCCTTTAATACCAGGCTTAAAACCTTACAGGCTATTACTGTTGCCATCAGTAAAATAGCGCCCGCTGCCACTGTTACCAGAATAATAAAAACTTTCACGCTCAAAACTTTGATACCTCTAAACAAGGACTTTTACGACTGCTGCCACAGCCTTTTATCTTTTGCTTCTCAATGCCGCTATTTCTGCCTTAATGTCTTTTCCGGTGTAATCAGCTAAAAGCTTTTCGCTTATCTGATACGCCCAGGAAGAAGAACCCGGAAGCTGTATAGCTATTCCTATGTTTAGCTTCCCTTGCTGCATAGCCACCCGGACAAACTGCGGCGATACTCCTAAAATGTCCGCTGCTTCCGCTGGCTTTATGTTGTTATCCCTCAATTTATCCCGCCTTTCTTGTGTATTCGCCTTCTGCATTTATCCAGGCTTAGGACTGGCTACCGTTGGTAGGCTGCATTACGCTTTTTCTTTGTTCTTTTTCGTGGTATAATTATCAAAAAAACTTAAGGGGGTTTACCATGAAACACATTTCATATTCTTTTAGCAATTCTGATATAGAAGCTATCACTTTTGCCCTTACTGTCCTTCCGTCCCTGGGTATCGAAGAAACAGAAGCCCAGGCGGCTATTAACTATCAGTGCTGTTGTTCTACTGGCGAAAAGCTTCTTAAGCACGATACCAACATAGCGCCTAATGAATTTCGCGTTATCCTGGCTTCCCTTCAAGCCGTCCAGCTTATCAACCAGGGCGAACTTGAAGTAGACCAGGAAACAAAGCAGAAATGCAGCAGCTACTTATTTACTGTCAATAAGCTTGTGTCTGTCTTTGATAAGCAAATGTCATAGTTTACGCTTACTGCAATTTCATTTTCAAAATTACTATTTACAAGCTGCCGAAGTCTTTCGGCGGCTTCTTTTCTGTCTAGCGGCATTTCCCCACGCTCCTTCCCGGCTTGTTTTACCGTGTAGGCGCTTTTTCTCATTAAAAAAGCTGCTTAAAAACCTGTTAACCTTCCATACGCTCTATAGCTGGCGTAACCGCTGCTATTTTTTCACAGTATGCAGTATCAGCTATTAGCTTGCTTCCTCTGCTGCAAGGTAGCCACCCTTGCCACTAATGCGCCGTGTGGGATTTGAACCCACGACTTACCGTTTATGAGACGGTCGCTCTAACCACTGAACTAACGGCACTTGCCGGGCGGCTACTGCCGCCCTTACTTTATTACTTCATCCCCATAGCTTCCATCATTATTCCGGCTGTGCTTTCCTTTTCATCCCACTGTAAAAGCAGCCCCTTAATTGCATACGGAAGGTCGAAAGGTATAGTTACATGTCCTTCTTCCATAGTGTTACAGGTTTCATACATTGCGTTGATTGCCGCTAACTGCCATTCCTCTACTTCGTTTTCTTTATCGCTAAGGAATTTCACTACTTCGCTTGCCGCTTTCATGCAGTTGTGCATACATCTAATGTTATTTTCTGCACAGCTTACCATAATTACTGGCTTTCCTTCTGCTTTGGCTTTCTCAAATTCTGCGCGCTGCTTCGCTCCCTTTTCTTCTTCCTCTAACATAAATTCCGCAAAATAACATACAAGCTGTCTGGTTCTTTTAATTGCCTTTTCTCTGGTTTCTGTAAAATTTCTCATCTTCTGCACTCTCCTTTACTTTCCCTGTTTCAGTCCTAAAATGTAAAAATATACTTTTCTCTGTAATTGATAGTCCATTTTATCAATGAAGCTATGTAATGCTCGTTTAATAGTGTCCGGCTGCATTGTCCTTTACCTTCCTTTCGTTTACCTCTGTGTTGATTACATTTACAGTATAGTAAATTACATATACCTTGTCAACACCTTTTTAATATTTTTGTTGATTAAGTTTACTTTTTGTGCTATCTTATAATTACTATTAAGAAAGGGGGCTTTTCAATGAACGAACGATTAAGACAATTACGAAACTATTTAGGCTTAAGCCAGGAAGCTTTTGGCGAAACTGTCGGCGTTACAAAGGCTGCTATTAGCCGTATTGAAAGCGGCGTTAACTCTCTGTCAGACAGGATGATACTTTCTATTGTTACCCGACACAATGTTAATGAAAATTGGCTTAGGACTGGAAGCGGCGATATGTTTAACCCTATGTCCGAAGACGAAGAATTAGATATGTACATAGGTCGCATATCCGGCAGCGAAGATAAGTTTAAAAAGAATCTGCTTAAGGCTCTTTGTAAGCTTACGGATGAAGAATGGAACGTGCTTAAGAAAATCATTGCAGAAATGAAAGAAGGGTAGACGCTATTTACGTCCACCCTTCAACCCCAGGATATAAAAGTATATCTTCCTTAACAATCTTTCTTCCTGGATAGTATCTATAAGGTTGTGTAGCTTCTCACGCATTATAGTTAAGCCCCCTTCCTTAGTGCTACCCATTATAAAAGATTTTTCCCGGCTTGTCTTATATTTTAAAAACATTTCCAGAATCTTGGAAATATTTTTACTGCCAGGGCTTCAAAGGTTTTACTATGGTATACTTACTTATATTCTGATTCGTACAAGTCGCTAATGCGGCAGCCTAACCCCTTGGCTATCTTTTCCAGGTTAGCCAGTGTAGGTGAAGTCTTCCCGTTTTCAATATTGTTAAGCGTGGATTTACTTACACCTGTTACGGCTGCTACAGCTTCCAGCTTTAAGCCTTTAGCTGTACGGATTTCCCATAACTTAATAATTACCATAATCTACCAGCCTTTCCGCGTGATAGATTCATGGTACTAAATGAGTAGGACGGTTCATTATGAATACAAAAGATGAATATTTTAACCAGACTTTCCGCCTTGTTGGGGTCACTTTTGATAACGAAGACGGAACAAACAGACAGAAATTATTAGAAGATATAAAGCTTTTTCGTGGTTCTAATGGATATGATTATAAAAGGGGGAATTTAACTGTAAACCTTGTCAAATATAAATTTGAGAACGAAGACGCTATACGGGTTGACGTTGGAATATCGCAAGATACATTAGGGCATATTTCCAGACAAGATTTACCTTTTCTATTAGAAAATTATGATTATATACACGAAGTGCCTTACTTAGATATATACTACGGTACTCCCTACGGCTGTTCGGTTACGGTTACTTTCAAAAATCCCGATTACATACCAGAACCCGAAGCAAACCCTATTGATAATAAACCAGTAAAGAAAGCTGGCTTTTTATCAAAGCTTTTCAAAAAATAATTAAAAAGCCGTCCCAGGCTGCCACCCGGAACGGCTCACGCGATACCTATAAACAAGGGCTTATAGATAATCTCAACGCACATACGATTATACCATAAGCCTAACGATTTAGAAAGGGGCTTATTTTTTATACCCTTTTTTAGAAAGGCTGTGATTATATGCTTATTAAATGCCCGGAATGTAACAGGGAAATTAGCAGCGCTGCCGCCTGCTGCCCTGGCTGTGGCTATCCCATTAACACCCCGCCGAAGCCTAAGAAGCAATCGAAGAAGAAAGGCGGCGGCTCTAAGCTGCCGAACGGCTACGGCTCTGTATATAAGCTATCCGGCAATCGCCGTAAACCCTGGGTAGCTGCTAAAACTTTCGGCTGGATTCTGGATGAAGAAAAAGGAACGGCAAAACAGGTACAGCGCCCTATAGGTTACTTCCCTACGAAGTCGGAAGCCCTGGACGCGCTGGCGAACTATAACGAAAATCCTTACGATATTGACGTACACAATATCACTTTTGAAGAAGTTTATAATAAATGGTCTGCCGAATACTTCCCCACCCTTAAGAGTAAGTCCAGCGCCCGCACCGTGATAGCTGCTTACAAATACTGCAAGCCTATCTATTCTATGCGTATGCGTGATATAAGGGTAAACCACTTAGAACAGACCATAAAGGACGCTACCGTAGGCGATAGCACTAAGGCGCGCATGAAAAGCCTTTTTAACCTTATGTACCGCTATGCTATGAAGCATGAAATAGTAGACAAAGACTACGCCGCCCTGTGTGACGGCGTGAAGAAGCCTAAGCCAACTATAGAACGTATACCATTTTCCCAGGAAGAAATAAAAACCCTGTGGGATAATATAGACTTTCCTTTTACGGATATGGTCTTAATCGGTATTTACTCCGGCTGGCGACCGCAAGAACTGGCGATATTGAAACTTGCAAACGTGGACTTAGAAGCCCGTACCTTTACAGGCGGTCTTAAGACAGAAGCCGGGATAGACAGGGTAGTACCGATACACCCGCTTATTTTCTCCCTGGTGGAAGCAAATTATAAAAAAGCCCTGGCTATGGGTAGTGAATACCTGTTTAATGATGAAAACGGGCAGCAAGGCACTTACTTAACCTACGATAAGTACCGGGGCAGATTCAAGAAGGTTATGAAGCGGGTAAACCAGAACCATAAGCCGCATGATACCCGCCACACCTTCATAACGAAGGGTAAGTATTATCAAATGGACGACTATATATTAAAAATGATTGTGGGACATGCCATTAACGACGTAACAGAAAAGACATATACGCACCGGGTAATTGAAGAACTGCGCCGGGAAATAGAGAAAATCATAGAATAGAAAAACAGGGGGCGCACCGTCTAAAGTGTGTCCCCTGTTTGTTAGTTACGCATGTTAGTTACCTGTTAGTTTCGTGTTAGTTACCTACTCTATTTTCGGCTTTTTCACACTTTCCTACAATTCCTGTAACCCGCATAAATACTATATTCCTTAGAACTTGCCAGCGTCTGCTGCTTCTTCTACAGCAACTGCTACAGCAACAGTCATACCAACCATCGGGTTGTTTCCTGCTCCGATAAGTCCCATCATCTCAACGTGAGCCGGTACAGATGAAGATCCAGCGAACTGTGCATCAGAGTGCATACGTCCCATTGTATCTGTCATTCCGTAAGAAGCCGGTCCAGCTGCCATGTTGTCTGGGTGAAGTGTACGTCCTGTACCACCACCTGAAGCAACTG
>OLOY01000205.1_pt1 | contig 53713 bp, 68 predicted proteins | sample 1672771 | NCBI WGS metagenome assembly OLOY01 (sample SAMEA3136722, study PRJEB25190) | human gut metagenome
CAGCCAGAAACTGATAGGCAAGTGCGCTGATTCCCATTCGGCAAAGAGGCGCTGCACCCGCCAGCAGAAGGATCACGATCGCCGCTGCACCAAGACAGTTTTTAATCAGCACTGCCGATCCGAGTACTACTTCCGTGACCCCGGAAAACAGGTTCCCCACTCCGGGAATCGCTCCGGCTGTCCTGCCGATCACTGATCGCTTCAAGGTATCAACCGCCGGTGAGATCATACGCTGGATCAGCTGGATTCCCACGATCACGCCGATCATGGATTTCAATGCCCAGAGGATTCCGTTCTTTAAAAGTTCGGTCATTTTTGATAAGAATTCTTCTTTTGTGAGGAAATTGATCAGTTCCAGCACCAGATACATCCGGATCGCCGGAAGAAGAAAAAGTAACAAGATCTTCTCTGTGAGAAAAATCAGAATCAGAATCATCTGGTAAAATGCTGTCGCAGTTGCCACGCCGCATGCCCCGGTCAGCGCAATATAATACGCCGGAAGCAGTGCTTTCATAAATACCGCCACACCCTCAAGCAGTTTTTCCATCTGACCGGCCATCTGATCAAATGCCTGCAAAAGCAGTAAAAATAACAACAGATAGATCATATAAAAAGAAATATCTCCGATCTGATTGTTCTGAAAAACACCTGACAGATGACAGAACACTGCTGACAGAAGCACCAGCACCAGAATGTGCACGCAGGTTTCTTTTTGGATTCCCATGGCATCCCACACGCCCTGTTGGATCACTGCTTTCCATTGCTCGGTGGAAAATGCCTGTCCGCTTTTCAGGATGTCCCGGATCATCCCTCGCATACTCTGCTTTTCTTCCAGGAGCTGATCCACCGCCATCTCCACCTCTTTCAGATCCAGTTCTCCCAGTGCTTCTTCCTCTCGTGAAAAGTCCTGATTTTCTGCAGCATACACACAGATCCGGGTACAAAAAAAGAGCAGGAACAGACTGAAGACTGCCATTTTCAGTATTTTCCCACTCTTTTTCCTATCCCAGAAACCCATGGATCGTCTCCAGCAGTGCGGTAAGAATCGGCATACTGATCGCCAGTACTGCCAGGCGTTCGTAGATCTCGATCTGTCCCGCTACTGCGGAATAGCCCGCATCCTTACAGATTCCTGCCGAGAACTGACCGATATAGGTGATACCGATCATTTTCATAAGGATATTCATATATGTAGTATCTACAGGTACATATTGTTGTATTTTTTTCAGGGATTCATACAGATAACTGAACTTTCCCACCGCAAATGCCAGAATAAAGAGTCCGGCCGCCATTGTCAGATAAACCGAGTACTCCGGCTTTGCTGTTTTCATAAAGATCGCAGCCAGTACACAGGCGATACCCGCCGCACCGATCCGGATAATTTCCATATCGCCATCCTCCCCGCCTGCCTAATGTACTCTCGGAATCTTTCTGTGCTTAATTTTGTGAGATGATTTTTTGTCAGTTGTGCCCAAATTTCTGAGGCGTACGCGGTGCGTACGTTGATGAAATTCGGGTGCAACTGGCGGAAAATCAGCCGCAAAAGTAAGTGCAGAAAAACTCCGAGAGTACATTCTACAGAGCAAATAATTTTTTTACGGTTTCAAAAAGATCATAAATATAAGGGAGTACCCAAAACAATACCAGTACAAGCCCGGCAAGACTAGTTAAAAATGCCTGATCTTCCCGCCCGCTGTGTTTTAACACAAGGCTCAGGACGGATACCAGAATCCCCACTGCACCGATTTTAAATATAATCCCGACTTCCACAACCGCCTCCCGTCTCAGATAAGGATCACCACCAGAAAGGCTCCCCCCAGGATCCCGAGGCTTTGCCACACTCTTTTCTGTTCCGGCAGCTGATGCCGCAGTTTTTCTTCCCGCATTGCAAGTTCTGTCTTTCCGCTCTCAAGAAGCTGTATCTGCATCTTTGCATCCAGATATCCAAGATGCCCGAGGGTCTGTAAAAATAGGTCCCAGTCTTCTTCCCGGAGACTGGTTTTTTCCCGCACCGTCTGCTCCTGCTCTTTCAGGATCCGTACAAAGGCTTCACCGGTCTGCTCTTTCAGCCGTTTCGCAACAGATTGCAGATATTCCCGAAAGGGGGACGCCACTTTCTCGCTGATCCTGGAAAATGCTTCCGGCAGTGTATTTCTCGCATAGGAAATTTCACCGATCAGGCAGCTGATGATCAACTGTAATATCTGCAAGTCTTTGATCCGCTGCTGATACTGTCTGCTCCTCCAGTTTCCCATGCCCCAGCCGGCGAAAAATACCAGCAGAGCACCGCTGACCTTTAACACACCGATCTCTGCCTCTGGTACAGGCAGGTTCCCCGTTCATCATAGATTTCCCGGACTTTTCCGATCTTTCCTGCCGTTTCTTTTTGCAGGATGATATAGCGTTCAAAAACATGTTCTTTTATCAGTCGTTCCAGCAGCGGTTTTTTCCGGATCTCATCGATCGAACTTCCGTGAACCGTTGCCAGAAGTTTGCATCCGCTGTTTAGTGTCATCTCGATGGCACGGATATCTTCATAATTGCCGATCTCATCCACGGCGATCACCTGCGGAGCCATTGAGCGAAGTAGCATGACCATCCCTTCCGCCTTGCTGCAACAGTCCAGCACATCGGTACGGATTCCCACATCGTTTTGCGGAATTCCCTGATAACTGCCACCAATCTCTGACCGTTCATCCACCACGCCTACCGTATTGCCCGGAAAGGTCTCCCAGCCATCAGAAATCTGTCGTACCAGATCCCGCAGCAATGTTGTTTTCCCACAGCCCGGTGGGGAAATAATGAGTGTATGGCACAGTTTTCCATCTTCCGTCACATACGGAATCACCATATCCGCACAACCGGTAATCTGGTGTGCAAACCGGATATTGATGCAGGAAATCTGGGAAAGTCCTTTTACCTTCTGCTCTTCCATGATTGCTTTTCCCGCCACACCAACCCGATGCCCGCCCTGTATCGTCAAAAATCCCTGTTTTAATTCCTCTTCATAAGCATAGAGGGAATATGTTCCTACCGTCTCCATGGTTCTTCGGATGTCTTCCTGTGATACGATACATGCCTGTTCCCTATGTCTCGTCAGAAATCCCTGTTCTGCCACAAAATATTCCTGTCCGTCCTGCCATAAGATCAACGGTTTCCCTGCCCGAAGACGAATCTCCTGTAACCCCTGTGGATTCCAGTACGCCTGCTGTAAGATTTTTCGGATACGCTCCGGAAACAGACGGATAACTTCCTCCCGTTTCATGTACATCACCTCTTACATTTACTATATGTGGACAGACTGTAAATAGAACCCGTTGCCAGGATAAAATATTTTGTTATCTTGCATACTTTCATCCTCGGGTATTCAGTTCTCCACGCATATCATCCCCGAATACCCTTCCGGCATCACCAACCGGTAAAACCTGCATCCCTCATAAGAAATCTCACATAGCTCCCTGCGGATCCCATCCCCGGTAAACTTCAGATAGCTTTCTTTTTTTGTCCAGATCTGAAACAGAAAATCCTTTTTTCCTTTCTCCGTACCCACCTGCATAAAAGTTTTCCACTCATCCGGTGTACAGATTTTTCTGGCTGTCTGTTCCAGTTTTATTTCTCTGTGATACTGAATATCAATCCCCACAGGGACATTTCCCAGCGCACAGGCGATCCATTCTCCCGAATGGCTGATATTGAAAAAAAGTTCCGGATGCAGACGCAGATATGGTTTTCCCGTCTCTGTTCGCATTACCGAATCGGTCTCTTTCTCCAGATCATACGCATATCTTGTTTTTATCATTTCTGCTAACAGACGATATCCCGACCGGGACTGTTCTTTCTTTTCTTCCGGTGTTTTTCCACTGACCTGTTTCATCCAGACTTCTGTCTGCTGATCCGGGGACTTCCAAAAAATATGTGCTTCATTTGCATTATTTCCCATTTTTCTGCCCTCCGTTGCCACGCTTCGGTGCTTCTTCCAGTTCCACCAGAAAACGGGAAGGTTCCATCTTCTTTCCGAACCTCTCCTCCACTGCATACAGATGCAGTTCTTTCTTTGCTCTCGTCATGCCGACATAGAACATTCTTCGTTCTTCTTCAATCTCCGGATCCAGAACCGCTTTCTGATATGGCATACAGCCCTCGTTGACATCCAGAATATACACCCTCTCAAATTCCAGTCCCTTGGCACTGTGCAGGGTCGATACAACGATTCCCTCCTGCCGGCGCACTTTCTCCGACTGTTCTTTGAGTTTTTCTTTGTACGCATCCATGGAATCAAACCATTCCTGAAATGTTTTATACCCTTTTGCGCTCTCCTGGATCTCCCGCAGAAGATCATACAGTTCTTCCACTTTGATCTTCCTGTACTGTGCATATTCTTTCAGGAACTCGTCATAGCCGATCCCATACCGGATATAATTGATAGCTGCAAACGGTGCCATATTTTTCATCATTTTCAGATCATGCTCAAACTTCTCGATCCGGTCACACATCCATTCTTTTCCCTCGTAAAACTGATACAGAATCTCAAATGGCACTTCTTTCTCATAAAATGCTTCCCTGGACAGATATCGGTTCGGACGGTTCATGACGGCAAGAAAATCCTTTCTCTCCCGACCGCCCATTGCCAGACGCATATAAGCAACCATATTTTTTGCCAGCCAGTGTTCATACAGATTCGGCAGGACATCCCTCATGGTAAACGGAATGTTGTACTCCATCAGCCGTTCCACTGTCATTCTGCAATTATGATTGGTACGGAATAGAATCGCAATCTCTTTGTGCGGACACCCTTCCGCCAGATCCTTCTGAATCTGCTTTAACAACCAGGTCGTCTCCTCGCTCTCATTTTCAAACGTCCGTATCTCGAGCGGTTTTCCCTTATCATTTTTCGTAAACAACTGTTTTTCATATCTCGCATCATTCCAGCGGATCACATTCTGGGATTTTTCTACTATTTCTCCGGTACAGCGATAATTCTGTTTCAGGATCACCTGCTTCAATTGTGGAAAATCCTTCGGAATCTGCAGCATGATCTCCGGTCTGGCTCCACGGAACCGATAGATCGACTGGTCATCGTCACCTACCAGAAACAGATTATTCTCCGGAAGTGCCAGAAGCCGGACAATATCATATTGCAGCTGGTTGACATCCTGAAACTCATCAATCAGGATATACCGGAACTTTTTCTGCCATGCCTGCAAAATATCCGGATGTTTCTGAAATAATTGGTAGCAGTACACCAACAGATCATCAAAGTCCAGCAATCGTTTCCCGTGCAGCCGTTTTTCGTATGTCTCATAGATTTTCCGAAACTGCTCATCCGGACAGCTTGCCGAATAATAGTGGCTCAACGGGATCCGACCGTTTTTTACCGTGCTGATCTCTCTTGCCAGCGATTCCAGCAGGTCATTTTCGTCTTCCATCTGCAGGGAAGAATTCTGTAAAATCTGTCGTAAAATCTGATATTTTATTTCTTCACCGGCGATATTTGCCGATGTGATGCCGTACGCCTGCCGGAGAATACCGTAAAAGATTCCATGGAATGTACCAAAAGTCACCTGACTTTTTTTCACTCCGCACAGGTGTAAAAATCGCTCCCTCATCTGTCCTGCAGCCGCCTTGGTAAAGGTGACCACCAGGATAGATGAAGGAGCGACCTGATAATTCTGAATCAGTTTACGGGTACGGCGGATAATAACTTCCGTTTTGCCGGATCCCGGTCCGGCAAGTACAAGCATCGGACCATCTTTATGTTCCATTGCCTGCTGCTGTTCCCTGTTAAACTCCATTCTTTCCCTCCATATGGGAATTATTCTGCTGCTTTTGTCAGCTTGTAACCGCGAGGGATTTTGGCAGAACCATGCCAAAACACACCGCGGAATACTACCTGCTGCATAGTTAGTTCAGTTTGTCAATGGCCGCCTGGATTCTTACAAGACTCTCTTCTTTTCCGAGTACTTCCAGAATCTCTGTGGCGCCTGCCGGTGTCATCTGTTTTCCGGAAAGAGCGGTACGGATCGGCCACATCACATAACCAACTTTGTAACCATGCTCTTTTGCGTAAGCGGAAAGCATCTCAAACAGTGCATCGTTGCTGAAATCTTCCTGTGCCTCCAGTAACGGCTGTACTTCCCTGAGTACCTGCAGAGAAGTTTCTTCATTGGTTTTCATCTTTTTATGCACATACATGGATGTCTCATATTCCGGTACCTTTTCAAAGAAATCCACCTGATCTTTGATATCCGGAAATACTTCGATTCTTGTTTTTACCATAGCAGCGATCTTGTGGAAGTCCAGATCTCTTGTGATCACTTCTTTCAGATACGGCAGAGCCATCTCATAGAATTTGTCATCGTCCATCTTCTTCATGTATTCGCCGTTCATCCAGCGAAGTTTTACCATGTCAAAGACTGCAGGAGATTTGCTGATTCTGTGGTAATCGAATTCTTTTACCAGTTCTTCCAGAGAGAAGATCTCATTGTCGGAAGACGGACTCCATCCCAGAAGTGCCACAAAGTTTACGATCGCTTCAGTCAGGAATCCCTGATCCAGCAGATCTTCATAAGAAGAATGGCCGCAGCGTTTGGACAGTTTCTGATGATCTTCGTTTGTAATCAGCGGGCAGTGGATGTATTTTGGGATCTCCCATCCAAATGCTTCATACAGGCGGTTGTACTTCGGTGCAGAAGACAGATATTCGTTTCCTCTTACTACATGAGTAATTCCCATCAGATGATCATCGATAACATTTGCAAAGTTGTAGGTCGGATATCCATCGGATTTGATCAGGATCATATCATCCAGTTCGTTATTTTCTACTGTAATATCTCCGTACAGCTCATCATGGAAAGTTGTGGTTCCTTCGGTTGGCATGTTGATACGGATAACGTATGGTTTTCCTGCTGCCAGATTTGCCTCGATTTCTTCTTTGGACAGGTACAGACAGTGTTTGTCATACACGGTGATCTCTTTTCCTGCTACTTCTGTCTTCAGGCTTTCCAGACGTTCTTTATCACAAAAACAATAGTAAGCGTCTCCCTGCTCAATCAGTTTTTTTGCATATTTCATGTACAGACCCTGTGCCTGTCTCTCACTCTGTACATAAGGGCCTACACCCCCATCTTTGTCCGGACCTTCATCATGTACCAGACCGGTCTTTGCCAGGGTACGGTAGATGATTTCCAGTGCGCCTTCCATGAAACGTTCCTGGTCGGTATCCTCGATACGCAGCATGAACTTTCCGCCTTCATGTTTTGCGATCAGATATGCATATAATGCCGTTCTTAAGTTTCCTACGTGCATTCTTCCGGTAGGGCTTGGTGCAAATCTTGTTTTTACTGTGCTCATAATATTTCGCTCCTGTTTTATAATGTAAATGTTCCGGATTGCTGTGTGTTTTGCACACGCACGATCCTTATCCTATTCAAGGTAAAAGGTGTGGAATTAATCCTCCACACCTTTGTTTTTTAAGTATTCAATTATGTCTCCGACGGTTTCCACATCTGACAATTCCTCTGCCGGAATCTCCAGTCCGTATTCTTCTTCCAGAGCCATAACCAGTTCAAATAAATCCAGTGAATCTGCTCCCAGATCATCTTTAAATGAGGTGTCAAGACCAATTGTCTCACCATCACAGTTCAACTGCTCTGCAATAATCTCTCTCATTTTTTCAAGCATATCTTTTATCTCCTTCATAAAGCATTTTCGACTTTACGCCTTTGTTTAACGAAAGTATATCTATTATAAAATCATTTGTCAACCCATTCAGGAAAATATGCAAAAAACTTTGTTTCTCTGTTACTGTTCCATCCATGCTCAGTAACATGCTTCGCGGTGCACAGAATTTATGCTGTTTCAGCCTCCGGGATGTCTTCTCCCGTCGTCTGGATCCTTCCCGACACACTCAGGGCAATTCCCATCTCTGCCATCAAAAACAGGATCGATGTACCTCCGTAACTGACAAAAGGAAGCGTGATACCGGTTGTAGGCATCAGATTCAATACTACGCAAAGGTTCAGGATTACCTGCAATGCAATATGTACAAAGATTCCTGTCACAACCAGCGTTCCATAAAGGTCCGGCGCATTCTGCGCGATAAAAAACAGCCGGTATAACAGATACCCAAACATCAGCAGTAATAATGCCGCACCGAAAACTCCCAGTTCCTCACATACAATCGAAAAGATCATATCATTCTGCGCCTCCGGAATCGTTCCCAGCTTCTGCGCACTGTTACCAAGTCCTTTTCCGAAAAAGCCGCCGCTTCCGATTGCGTACAGTCCCTGTAGCACCTGATAGCCGCCGGATGACATATTGGCCTCCGGATGCAGCCAGGATAAGATTCTTCGGATACGAAAGTTATCACTGGTAGTCATCGTCATACCCATGTAAGCAATGACACTTCCTGCCACCACGCTGGTACCGAGAGCCAGTACAACAAAAGGCTTTGTTTTCGGATGTGCAATAAAAATCATAACGACGGCGATTCCTCCGATAATCATACCGGTACTCAGATTATCCGTAAAAACAAAAGCCGCACCCGCCTGTATCATACCAAAGATCAGCAGCCAGATTACTGCCCTCAATTGCTTTACCTGTTTTCCCATCTTGATAACAAGTATAGGCATATAAATAATAATCGCTATCTTGGCTATCTCTGCCGGCTGAAACTGAATACCCAGCTTTAACCATCGTCTGGAACCATAGGCTTCCACTCCAAATGGAGTAAACCGCACCATCGCCATCAGTACAACTGATATCAGGTACAAAGTTCCTGCGAATGGAATCATCAGATGATAATCCCATTTTGAAATAAAGATGGCAACAGCGATCGCTCCCACACTGATCAGTGCCTGCCTGCGGAAATAATACATATCATCTCCATGAAATTTCATCTGTGCTTCATACGCACTGGTACTGTATAACATAATCAGCCCGAAGCAGATCAGCAGAATTACAATCGCAAGAAGATTATAATCATAATATGCCCCCCGGCTGCTTTTCTTTTTTCTTCTTTTTTTCTCTTTTTGTTCCATGTAATACCCTCATTTCTTTCCATGCTCCCCTTGAGCGTGTCTGAAAATGATTTTCCTATATACCTCTTCCACGCTCCGGTATCCTGCCGGAGGTTTCGGCCGGATATCTTTGTTAAGTATATCACTATTAAAAAGAGAAAAAAACCCCCCAGACATCTCTTTTTTTATGTTTCTGAGATGTCCGGAGGTTCTGTTTTATCTAAGGAGAATGTTTACTTTTTATTCTACATCCTGCAGTGCATCCGTATCTTCTTCACCGGTGCGGACTTTTACGACTCTGTCAACATTGTATACAAAGATCTTGCCATCGCCGATATGTCCGGTATACAGAACTTTCTTTGCAGCTTCGATGACCTGATCCACCGGAATGCTGCTGACTACCACTTCTACTTTTACTTTCGGAAGCAGGGTTGCATCGATTTCAACACCACGGTATTTCTCGCCGGCACCTTTCTGAACGCCACAGCCCATAACCTGTGTAACGGTCATACCGGTGACACCCAGATCGTTCATAGCTTTTCTCAGTTTGTCATATCTTGACAGTTTCGAGATGATAACTACTTTATACATACCGGTATCTGCTGCCGGAGCTTTTACTACTTTAACTGCTGCATTTTTCTGTGCATCAGATGCTGCTTTGTAATCATCTGTACCAAGGTTTGTATTTTCATTGACATCCATCATCATGGTGTTGGAAACATCCATGATACTGAATCCTGAGTAAGCAGATGCCAGACCATGTTCCATGGCATCCAGACCTACGATTTCCTCTTCCTCGGTAACTCTCAAGCCTACAACAGCACGGATCACAAGGAAAGTGATTGTGATGGTTACTACGGTCCATGATGCCACTGCTGCAAAACCGATCAGCTGTTTTCCAAGGAGGGTAAAACCACCGCCGTAGAACAGACCGACCAGATCATCATTTCCAGGTGCGGATGTGGTTGCGAACAGACCAACTGCGATCGTTCCCCAGATACCGTTTAAGCAGTGAACTGCGACTGCACCAACCGGGTCATCTACACGTAATACATAGTCAAGGAACCATACACCGAATACTACCAGCAGACCCGCTACGATACCGATAATGATTGCTCCCAGAGCATCTGTAACATCACAAGGAGCTGTAATAGCTACCAGACCTGCCAGGGAAGCGTTCAGACACATAGATACATCTGGTTTTCCGTAACGAACCCAGGTAAAGATCATACAGGTTACGGTTGCGATCGCCGGAGCGATGGTTGTTGTTACGAAAATAGAACCAAGCTGTTCCACAGATGTTGCTGCTGCACCGTTAAATCCATACCAGCCAAGCCACAGGATAAATACACCAAGTGCACCGATTGCCAGGTTATGTCCCGGAAATGCATTGACTTTTGTGATTTTTCCGGATTTATCTTTCGTGAATTTTCCGATACGCGGTCCAAGAATCTTGGCACCGATCAGTGCTGAGATACCACCTACCATATGAATCGCACAGGATCCTGCAAAATCATGGAATCCCATCTGGGCAAGCCAGCCGCCGCCCCAGATCCAGTGTGCTTCGATCGGATAAATCAGTGCGGAGATCACACCGGAGTAAATACAATAGGATAAGAATTTTGTTCTTTCAGCCATAGCTCCGGAAACAATAGTTGCGGTTGTTGCACAGAATACCAGGTTGAATACGAAGTTAGACCAGTCAAAATCTGCATAACTTGTAAAAATATCAAATCCCGGCTTTCCGATCAGCCCTACCATATCTTCTCCCAGTAACAGGCTGAAACCTATCAGGATAAAGGTACAAGTACCAATACAAAAATCCATCAGGTTTTTCATGATAATGTTACCAGTGTTTTTCGCTCTGGTGAAACCTGCCTCTACCATCGCGAATCCTGCCTGCATCCAGAATACCAGTGCAGCGCCGATCAGGAACCATACGCCAAATACCTGACCGTTCAGAGCTTCCATAATTTCTTCTGTCATACTTTTGTCCTCCTCTTTCTTTGTAATGAAAAAAGCGAAACAACGACGCTTTGCTTCTATATATAATATAAGATAAGAAGCTGCAAAACGCCGTTGTTTCGCTTTTTTCAAGCCCTGCCGTATCATCGAAAACAGAGTGTGCGATTTTCTTTGATACGACAAAAGGCACTACGGATGTTTTTCCATAGCGCCTTTGCTTTGTATGGGTGTATCTTACACCTTAGTTTCTATCCTGTCAATAAAAATTTTATAGTTTTTTATATTTGTCACTTCTGTCCATTTTCCATAAATTATTATTTTAATTTTCTACATTTTTACTGTACACATTCTCCCTGACAATCGCATGGTTCCCGTGTCAGCCCGATATCAAAGCTTGGATTCATCTGGTAGAAGTTCTTACTGTTCAGCTGATCCTGGAGAGACTGGAGAGCTTCACCGAATCTCTGGAAGTGTACCACTTCTCTCGCCCGCAGGAATCGGATCGGATCCGCAATCTCCGGAATATCCCGCACAACCCGCAGGATATTGTCGTAGGTGCTCCGTGCTTTCTGTTCCGCAGCCATGCTCTCAAACATATCCGTGATCGGATCGCCCTTGGACTGGAACTCACAGGAGTTAAACGGAATCCCTCCCGCCGACTGCGGCCAGATTCCTACAGCATGATCCACATAATAATCCGCAAATCCCTGGTTTTCAATTTCTTCCACAGTGAGGTTGGCAGTCAGCTGATGAACGATCGTGGATACCATTTCGAGATGTCCGAGTTCTTCTGTCGCTACATCGGTAAGAACCGCCATGCAGACACGGTTCGGAGCGGTGAAACGCTGGGAGAGATAGCGCATCGAGGCACCGATCTCGCCGTCCGGGCCACCGGAATTCAATAGCCTATATGTGGTTTCTTTTAAATAGGAAGAAACTCTTTTCAAATTTATATGTTTTTTGAGATGATACAATATTTTTCTACCCGGTAGCTGCCAACTACCGGGTGTATTTTAATACTTCTGCTTTGCCTTGATATCCAACAGACGGATTATCATGAATGCTGCTTTCTCCGCCTGATCGTTATAGTCTTTCGCCAGAGGACTGTTGATCATGTCACCAGCGTCATAATGTATGAAGTAATGTGCCAGTTCAAACGCTGCCTCGTAAACAACCTTCTCAAACATCTGGTTCTTCCGGATAGCAATTCTTTGTCCCTTTAAGTAGCTGTCATATCCTTTAAGATCTTTGATTTTCAGCATGATTCCCTGTTCTTCTGCCAGAGCGAGCAGATTCTTAAATACAAAGACCGGTTCGTCCATTGCCGGAATCGCCAGCTTCTTTTTAGCCGGTTCCGTAGTTGTTTGCACTGGAACAACTTCTTTCTTTTCTGGTAAGTTTTCTTCTTTTGTCCGGAAATAAAAATCTACTAAATAATCATATACCTGCCATGCCTTGTCTGTGTTGAGGGATTTGGCGTGAAGCAATGCGCCTTTCTCGGTCCAGAGATATAAAGATTTGGCATATTTAAAGGAGCTTTGAATTTCACATGTCCTTTTCAATCTCCTTAGTTCTTCTCCAAATACCTCAATATAATGCTTTCCAAGAATATATTTGTCTTTGTTGTAATTGAAATTGTAAATTATTTTTTCCTTTGTCACACCATAAGCTTCTGCAATTTGTTTTGTTGTCAGGACCTTACTTCCTTTAATTTCAATTGTCTGCGGTAATTCCATTTTCCCTTATCTCCTTTGCTTGAATTTTTGCAAAGGAAATGATATTATAATTTTATCAGATCCTTTGCGATTTGATTGTTTCTTTAGCAGTTGCAAACTTTGGTCGGGGCGCAGCTGCTATTTTTTGTTTTCGGCATAAACCATGTGAATCCCTTCCATGATGACTTCATACTGAGTTTTTCCTGTCATCTCGCAACACTTATCTAGTAATGCTTTGTCCTGTTTAGTTGCTCTGATCTTTATTTGCTCAGCTTTAGGATTATCACTTTTAGGTCTGCCAGTTCTTGGACTCATTTCATCACCTCACTTTTCGAGTACACAATAAATATATTACCGTGTACACGAAAAGTCAAGCATTTTTTATCCTCATTCAATATATCACAGATTTTCTATCCATTCAAATCACGCTACTGTCTCAAAAAGCAGGTGTTTTTGTAAGAGATATACAAAAATTTTTTTTTCAGTATACTGACCGAAAAGACGACTTTTTCCTCATTTTTTCTTCATTTGTCTATTTTTATAATTATATATTAATTTATATATTATTATTTTTTGTGCATATTAGAAGAAAAAGATTATTTTTATGTTTTATTTTATTAAACTTTTGATGGTGTCATATCCTGCGATCTTATCAGCTTTCAGGCTGTGATCCGTCTGGTATCTTCCTGTAGCTGCAGCACAGCCACTTCCAAACTGTCCCGGGCACTCTACACCATTCGGGTTGTAACCTTTCAGCATCAGCAGGATCTCCACAGCTGTAACCAGATATCTGGTGCTTCCCAGTCTGACAGATCGTTTCTTCAATGCAGCATCTGATTTTGGTCCCCATTCACCGTCCACTTTCAGTCCTGCTTTGAAGTCCAGGTTCAGAGCGGTCTGTACTGCCATGATGCCGGCTTTCTTGGTAAGGGTTCCACGTACACCATCAACAACCAAACCGGCTCCTGTAAAGTTATTGGCGTGCATCTGACCGGCTTTGATGATATCTTTTTTGCTGCTCGTTGCTGCAGGTGTGGCGGATGCTGCAGTCTTTCCGTTGATCTCATACACCATTTCTGTATGACCAATGCCTAATGGTCTGCTCGAATCACTGCCTTTGAACATCAACGCATCGCCTACTTTAAGAACCTCCGGGTTCTGGATGATTCCGTTCTTGATAACTACATCGGTTACTTTTTTCCAGTTTTTGTGCATGCCGGCTGTATTCAGTGAACCTACGTCAGGTACACCTACTTTTTCTGCCGTTTTGCAGATGGAGCTGCTACAGTCTGAATAATATTTGCCATTATACTTTGTGTAGCAGTACAGTCTTAATGACTGGCTGTAGATATTCCGTCCTAGGATCGATTTGTACAGATCATGCATCTGCTGTCTCTGCTCTTCTGTGAGATCTTCTCTGAGGACTTCTACCAGGCCTCGCCCTTTTGCTTGTCTTGCGATACAGTAGGCGTTCATACCTTTTGTTGATGGGGTTCCGGATCCGTGGCCGGCTAATACAACGTTTGTCACTGTTTTCTCCTTTCCGGCCAGTTCCTTGTAATAAGTCTGGCCATAAGATGCTCTTGTCTTTTTCATGCTCTGCCATCCATTCGGCTGTTCGTAATACTGCAACACGTAATCGCTGGCTTCCTGGACGGATTTTGTTGTCTTCAGTTTCTGCAGAACTTTCGGAAATCTATTTTTCAGTTCCCAGAGAACGTACTCGATCTGCAGATTTTCATCTGCTATGGATACGCCTTTCTTTTTGGCTCGATCATATAGACCTGCTTTCCGATCTGAAGTTGTCCACTGGGATAATCCATAGCCATAGTGTTTGCCCATCGGGCTCAAAAACTCCGCTCTGGATATCTTTCCGCTGTCTACTGCCTGTGTGTAGCTGATATCTGTATAGATCTTTCCCTTTTCTTTATAGCGTTTCGTGCATAGTAGTTCTAATTTGTTCGCCAGGAATCCCATAGATTCCGAAAATTGGTTTCCCATGAGCCCGCAGGCTCCCTCCGGAGTTAATCCGAAGGCAGTGTAAGCTTTGTAGGCTTTTCTTGCAAAGTTATTTATTTTCATGATTGTCCTCTTCTCTGTTCACAACTCTGTTTGCAACTTCCAGACCATTGATTAATACTCTTGGAACATCAATTCCCATTTCCACAAAATTCTCGCAGATGGATCGGATTTCATTGACCAGAAGGGATGCCAGTACAAACCAGCCTAATAATGTTGTGATCCCCAAATCCACGCCGATCGTCTTGCCAATTTCCACGAAAGCTGCAGATGCTCCAAAAGCTACCATGATCATCAGCCAGTATCCTAATTTTTTCAGGACACCTTTCAGACCCGCTTTGGAATTTTCCACATTGTTGATCCTCGATTTCATCCATCCGGTTCCCCAGTCGATAGCATTCAGTAAAAGGAACAGAACAAACAAAAACCAGTGTTCTCCCAGAATATAAGAAAGGACGGCTACTGCCGCCCCTACCATTGCATTGTATGTATCAATTACTTTCATTTACGCCTCCTCTGCCAGAATGGCATTTTTCTCTTCTTCTGTGATCCAGCCTTTGATACAGGCTTTCTCTACTACTGCAGGATTCTTTGTTTTTGTGTACAGTCGTTTGATTGTTTCGTACATGGCGTACCTCCTTATAATCCCATAATTTCCATAGTCAGAGTGTCAACAGTGTCTTCCAGAGATGTGATCCTCTGTTCTGTCTTGTCTGGTCTGATCAAATATACTCTAATAGCAGTTCCGGTAACCGGAATTTTGTTTTTTGCTTCGTCTTCTGTATAATCCACAATAGCATCGTACAGCTTTTCCACGCTCTGAAGCTTCGTGTATCCAGAATGGATCAGGAACGGATCTCCTGTAGAATCCAAAACAGTCACTTTTCTGGTGTTGTTGGAATCACTGAAAAGTTCGTCATATTCTGTGATTGTCTTTTCTGTTGTCAGAGTGATAATCAGGCTGTCTCCTGCTTCCTGGATACCATCTGCTACGATATTCAGTTCCTGATCGTTGCTAAGTTTGATTTTTCCCATGTCTTTTTCTCCTTTTTTTAAAAATAAAATGGTTTACGAGTTACGTATTAGAACCATGGCTGGTCTCTGATCATATATCTCCTTTCTGGGCTATATTCCACTTTACATGTCATAGACTACGGGGCTATTAGTGGATTTACTTATCGAAAATTGTCTAATAACGAAGTGGAATTATGGTATGCTGATACTTTAACATATGGTAATGGTTCGAATAGTGGAATTCTTGTTTCTACTAATGGAAATCAATTAAAAGTTACATCGACAAAATTGACTCTTCCTTTTAAGATAACTAATGGAATTATTTCTTCTTCGGTAGTATGGTATTTCACTGAATGGACACAGGCTCAAATTTCTAATGATAATGTCACTATTACGATCAGAAAATTTAGTAATGATAACTCAGTAAATCAAACAAAACAATTTACTTACTTATATGTAAAAGGAACATTAGTGTAATATTTTTATAATTTCCTAGTCCATCTATAATAACCACTAATATATTCTTCTGTTGTCTTTACATTATAGTGAGATGTAATAGAAAGAGTGCCATCTGACGGAAAACATCTAAATGACAATTGTGAATTATTTCCTGCAACCGCATACATAGGAGCTTCAAAATTATATTGAGGCTTTAAATTTTCTGGGAATCCAGACCAAACATATCCTTTGGAACTTGCCGTAATATTCATATTTGCTTTTAAATTTCCTCGATAATTTACTTCAACTTCAAAAGCATTGTATCTGTAGACTAACCATATCCCAAGAGCATTTTGCCCAAGAGAGATCCAATTACTCCATGTTAAAGCGGAGTTTAGTGAATTAAGCTGTTCCTCCACAGTTGTATCTGTCCCATCTTTTTTTGTATGAACTACCTGTTTGCTGTCGGTCTTTAAATGATACTCGTCCCATGCCGATCCATTGAAAATTTTAAAAGCCTTTCTAATTATACTCATAATGTCCTCCTATCCTATCCATACTGTTCCGGAAGCAACTCCTGTTGGAGCACTACTCTGAACATATATCTTTGTTCCATCAGCACCCTTCGGTCCGGTTGCTCCGGTAGCCCCTTTCTCTCCTTTCGGCCCCTGGACGCCCTGCGGACCTTGTGGGCCGGCAGGACCCTGAGGGCCGATTACCTTTCCTAAGTCAACTACACTCATAACTTATAACTCCTTAATCTTCATATATTGCAATCAGATGCCCGTCGCTGTTGATCATCATCCGTGGAGTCTTTCCATCAGCTCCACGGATACCCTCTACGGTAGCCTGACCACTGGAAGATGTAGACGTCTGAGCCTTCTCCAGAATGGTTTTCTGGGTGGTTCCGAAGGTTGGGGCGACCGTATAACCATTCTCATCAAAGGTCTCTGTCACTTCTACTATACGTTCATTCATATTGACGCCATATTCATGATCAATCGTAACGACCACATCGCCCAGGTTCCATTTTGTCTGATATTCTGCAGAATCCACTTCGGAAGAGTACGTATCACTGCAGGTATAATCTGCCAGTTTATTCTTTCCTCTGTCCGGAAGTGCTGATTCATCCTCGATGTCCCTGGCATCTACAAACATTTCATATCTGTTTATTCCAGTGTTTTCATTTCCGACCAAAGTGATCTTTCTGTCGGCTCCTTCGCCCTGTCCGGCAACGATCGCTGTGTTCTTGAATTCAGAAACATCTGACACATATTCTCTGCTGATCACGTTGTCATAATCAACGTTAAAAATCATTGGTGGTCTGTCTTTCTGATTTGCAGAACGGTCAACGCCTTCCAGAACCTCAAATTCCAGCTTCTGTGCTTCCGGATTCAGTGTGATGCATACTCCTAACCCAGATGCTTCACACAGGGAAGTGATCTCTTCATCCAGGTTGTCATACCTGGTCTGAAAATATACCCTATCCCCTCTTCCTTTAGAAGATTTTACCGACAGCATTGGAATGTTCCGGCTTTTGTCTGATGCATCTACAGCATTGGCAGTGACAAGCTCACAGATTATATTTTCTGCCGGCTCGTAGAAGCTGTGATATGCCAGACCTGCGGGCGGGTAAGTGATCCGCTGTGTTAATAGATGCAGCAATGTATACCCGCTGATCGTGATCGGAACGCCGGATTCTTCCTCGTCAGAGCATTCAATCCGCTTGATGATCCCGGTCTTTCTCCGGTCATTGTCAAGCATAATATAGTTTCCGACTTTCATCTGTTTGGTCAGTTTGTCCACAAAGATCTGGAACGTACCGTATTTTGTCCAGTTGCTGATAAATTCCAGTCCCTGATAGGCATCCTCTTCCCCGATAAACTTCAGATCCGGATCAAAAAACCGGATCTCTATTCTCCTCCGATCCATATGTTTCCATCCACCGCCCCTTCTGGCTCTGTATCCTGAATGTAGATATTTCTCCATCCAGTTCCCTGCTGTCGTGCAAACCATTCCTCAAATCTGCGCTGGTACTCTTTCATAGTGGCATCGTACTCACTGACCGTCTTTGGCCGGATGATTCCGCACACATTAACATCCGGTCGCTCATCCTTGACCAGAGTAACCGCACCAGTTTTATCCACTTTATACTGGGCCAGTGACAGTTCATAGACTGTCTCGTTCCGAGTGATGGACGGAGCAGACGGGCTACTCGCTGCGGATCCAGCTCTCGTTACCAAAAAAACGGATGGTGCTGCAATGTTCAACTGTAGAATGATCCTGTAAATCTTTGGAAGATTCGCATCCGGTGCAAGTGTCAACTCTTTCACAGAATCGTTGTAGTGGAAAAAGCCTCTGATGATAGAGAAACCAATTCCAACACGAACTTTTCCGGAACTGATGCTCAGCGGATACTGCAGACTCTGATCAGAGTTGGCAGCAATACCGGATTCATAGATATTGTCAAAATATCTGTTAAATTCCTCCTGGCCGTATTCCGTACCGCCGTTAAAAAATCCATAATGTTCCATGTTACACTCCTAAATACCTGTTTTTGTAATAGATCTCCACGTTCTGAGGGGCAAGCCCGTTCTCAGAAGCGTATTCAATCACGTTATCGCCTACCTGCAGAGAAAAAAACCGGGACGACAGGTCGATGTAATCAAAAGCATCTGTCCTTGTGCCGTTCCGGATGATCTCTACTTTTTTCTGTCGGAAGCCTGTATTGATATACAACACATCATCTGTAGTGAGTTCCCGAATGATCCGGATACTTTCACCCGTGGAAAGATTGGTGATCTTGGGATTGACCGCCGGTCCGTGGAAATAGATCTCCACTGGTGTCTCTACGTGGCCGGTATTGATGATAGTTTTCTGTGGCTCGCCTCGCTCTTTCATCTTGAACGGAAGTGTAAATTTCCATTTCCATCCACGAATCCATGTAGCAATACTGTCACCAGTCTGTAGTACGTCCTGGAACATTGGATCCATACAGATCAACTCGATTTTAAAGCTCATGACATCGTACCTGTTCACGGTATCGATCTGGAAGGCTTCTACTTCGTAATCAATAGAACGCTCTGTTCCCATGTAGCTGACTGTAAGTTTTCCACCAGAAAACGGTGAGAAAAATGCAATCAGTTCCTGTCTTTTCGCTGATTTCTCATCGTCTGCACCAAGGAAATCCGCTTCGATGGAGATCGGCCGGGAAAGCACTTTCTTTCTTTTCAACCTTTCCCCGATATAGTTGGTATTCACTGATTTTTCCAGTTCATAATCCGTGGCTTCCAGGCCGGAGTAATCGGTTACACCGTACTCCGGTTCATCCAGCACAATGGTCTTACCGTTCCTGGAAAGTGAAAATATAATCTTTTCCATTATGTCCAAGCCAACCTCCTTGCCTCTCTTCTCAATGCTCTGCTGGTCTCAACCGGTGATTTCACAGGCTGATAGATATTGACCGTCTGATTTACTTCCGTATCTCCACCCGTTCCATCACCGTGGAAGAACTGAGCTCCTTTCTGGAACATACGATTTTCCACGATTCCGGAAATTGTAGAGGACATTGCTCCGCGCATCATGCTCAGGAGGGACTTCGTATCGATTCGCATGGAGTCCGTTACATGTCCCGCAGCTTTTTCCACTACGCAGGTATTTTTCGTCATACCGCCGCTGATACCGTAATCGAACATCTTACCGATCCAGTCACCAACACGGGACGGGGAATGGATATCCAGGTTTGCTTTCGCTGCATTAGCCGCTGCGTTCGCCACTGCTGCTGCAGCTGCTGCCACGCCATTCTGGCCAGAACGGATGCCACTGGCAAAGCCGGCAGAAAACTGTAATCCGATATTGTGGGATCCATTGATTCCCGCCTGCAGTGCGTTCTTTGCATTCAGTGCCAGACCATTGCCGGAACTTCTTGCCGCGCCGTTCTGGCTAGCGATCGCAACTGCAAAGGCATTTCCAAAAGATGTTCCTTCTGTTCTTCCGGATGCTGCCAGGTTGCAAGCGCTCAGTGCCTTCGCTGTACTGGTTCCCAGTGCTCTCGCCGCATTTCCGGCTGTCGATGTCTGACCACGGATCCCAGCCGTAAATGCTGTGACCGCCTGCCTTGCCTGACTCTGTAGGTTCGATCCAAGGTTGACTGCTTTCACGCTGTTCGCAACTGTTTTTGCCAGATTCGATGCTGCTTTCGTCGTATTTCCTTGTCCACTGGTTAAACCAGTAGCCAGCTTCCCTGCTGTATCACTACCGGTCTGTCCTGCCGTCTGTGGAAGTCCGGATCCAGACATCTGAGACATAGCATAAGCATTTACTGTATTCAATGCCTGTCCGATGGATCCCATGCCGGATGTAATTCCGGATGCTTCGCTGTCTACTGCTTTCTTTCCTGCAGCTGCCGTTGCGGATGTAACATCTGCAGAAGTAACACCGCTGTTGATGCCGGATTCCAGGGCGTTTCTGGCACTTTCCTGTATAACCGGACTTCCCTGCGTGATACCTGTGGAAACCGCTTCGGTGGCTTCCTGTGCTTTCTGACCGGCAGATATAGAAACGTTTGCGCTCGTGATTCCACTGGATAGCTGACCAATGGCTTCCGATCCGGTTCCCTCCAGAGCTCCGCTGTCTACCAGGTACTGCTGGAATGTGGTCAGGATCTCCTCACTGGTTGAAGTTGAAGCATCCTTAAATGCCGGAATTTCTTCCTGCATTCCCGTCATCATCTGGCGCATAGAGCTTATCATACGTTCTTTAGCTTCCGGTCCCATCTGCTGCACTTCATTCAGTGCCTGCAGAATGGATGTCCGGAGGCTGACCGGTATCTTTCCACCCGATTCATCAATCTGCAAAACAGCCAGTTTGAACCCCTGCGCCATTTTGTTATAATCCGTGGAATTTAACGCGTTTTGGATCTCGCTTTGAGAGGTTGCCACTCCATCTGCCGCCTCACTGGCATACGTTGGAATCTGTGCATACATATCCAATGCTTCCTGGACGCTTTCTGGCGTTCCTTCTGCCAGTTTTCCCATGACTTGATCCAGACCATTTACTTCAACCCCAGCCTCTACAGACGCTTTCGATGCCTCTCTCAGTTTTTCTGTTGTTTCATCCAAGTTTTCCGATGCTTTTCGCAGACTTTTCAGGTCGTAATTGCCATTGTCCCACTCTTTTTGTAACTCAGTATATTTGTCTAACGCATCGTTATATGCTTTCTGCGCATCCGTCAGGTTCTTCTGGGCTTCACTCTGATTCTGGATGGCTTCCGTATACTGTGTTGTAGTCGCTTCCTGAACAGCTTTCTGTTTCAGAGACTGGATATATTCGTCGATGCTCTGGTTGACCTCTTCCAGGGACTGCTTCACACCCTCGTTATTCTGGATAAATCCATCCGCTGTCAGACTGTAGCTGGTTCCCATGGCTTCATTCAGCTGGTTCAGGATGTAGTTGGCTGTATCCTCACAGCCCTCTTTTACCTTTCCTGTTGAATCAAACGCATCGTTCAACCCTTCTTTCCATTTTTCCACCGGTGCAACCGATGCTTCGATGGAAGATCCGGTATTTTCCATGGACTCTTTCAGGTTGTCCAGAGAACGTTGATTGGACTCAATATTGGAACCCAGCTCATCCATTTTCGCATTAAAAGCTTCCTGCTCTGCATCTGCCTGGTTCACAGTCGTGGCATACAATGCCAATCCGCCCACCAGTGCTGCGATCGCACCGGCAATCAATACCGCCGGATTTGCGCTCATAATCGCATTTAATGCCGATACTGCCAGGCCTGTCTCTGAGGACACGGACTGCAGTTTCATTAGGACACTGACTACTGTACCAACCGGTCCCTGTACCATCTGGAATGTCTTAAATGCAGCCACCAGAGAAATGACAACCGGTGCTACCGTATCCATGTGATCTGCCAGCTTTGTGAACAGCTTTCCGATAATTTCCAGTTCTTTCTTGGTAACTCCGAAAAGACTTCCAAGACCGGAACTGAATGTTTTCTTTAAAGAATCCAGCGCCTTCTTCGCCGGCTGCTGCATTTCCTTTGGAAGAAGTTTGATCAGACCATCACAAAGAGAATCTATGATCTCCCTGGATGCGTATTTCAGCTGATTTTTGTTCTTCTTGATGCCCTGCACGAATGATTTCAGTAGCAATACTGACGCATCTACCATCTTCGGAGATTCCTGGGCAATTTTCACCGACAGACCACCGATGATATTACCAGTCTTTTCTACTGCCGCATCGATGCCACCGTTCTCCAGGGCACTGGAAATCTGTTCCACGGAATCCGTAGTGCCTTCTGCTGCTTCTTTCATGGGATCTTCGATTTCTTCATAGATCTTGATTCCCAGTCCCTCAATCGTGGATTTTGTGATCGTAATTTTGCCTTTCAGGTTGTCCTGCATGGTCTCAGCCATCTTTGCCGATGCTCCATCCGCTCCATAGATCGCATCTTTCAGTTTATTAAAATCCGCATCCGATGCGTTGACGATTGCCAGCAGACCGGACATTGCTTCCTGTCCTGCCAGGGAAGATGCCATTTCCGCTTTCTCAGCTTCTGACAATCCACTGAAACTCTTCCGGAGATCTCCCATCAGAGTATCCAGAGATTTCATATTTCCATGAGAATCTGTCAGGGAAATATTTAGCTTCTCCATGGCTTCTTTCACTTCTTTTGACGGTTTCGCAAGCCTGGAAAACATCGACCGGAGTGCCGTACCGGACTGGCTGGCTTTGATTCCACTGTTCGCCATTAATCCGATCGCCACCGCACAGTCTTCTGCACTATATCCAAGGGATCCCGCCACCGGCGCTACATACTTGAATGTCTCACCCATCATGGATACGTTCGTGTTGGCGTTACTGGAAGCTGCTGCCAACACATCCGCAAAATGCGTGGAATCCTGTGCTGTCAGCCCAAAAGCTGTCAATGCATCCGTAACGATATCTGAAGTAGTTGCCAGATCTTCCCCGGAAGCTGCTGCCAGATTCATAATGCCGTCGATACCATTGAGCATGTCTTCCGTTTTCCATCCAGCCATTGCCATATAGTTCATGGCATCCGCTGCTTCTGTTGCGGAAAACTTCGTGGTAGCGCCCATTTCTTTCGCTTTATCGTTCAGTCTTTGCAACTGTTCATTAGAAGCTCCGGAAACCGCCTGTACCTTACTCATACCGGCTTCAAAACTGGATCCTACCTTGATCGAATAGCCGGCAACTCCTGCCAGTGCCGTAGACATTCCGGAAATAGCTGTCACTGTTGTGGCGATTCCGGTTTTTGCAATGGATGATACTTTTTTAAGCCCTGTCTCGATCCCTTTTGTATCAAGCCCCGTTTCGATTACAATCTTTCCATCTGCCAACTTTTACTCACCTCTTTCCAGATACGGCGTGATGTCCCGTCCTTCCTTCAGTGCCTGGATCAGCTCTTCGTTTCTTTCTATCTGCCGATTTTCCAGCTTGTAATACCGCTGCATTGCCCGGTAATAGTCCGCTTGTTTCTTATCCAGATCCTTATTTCCTGTATCAATGGTTCGATACAGAATTACTCGGCTCAGCTGGACATCTTCCGGAAGATCGTTGACCATAGCCAGGAACTCCCACCAGTGCAGGTACGGTACCGATCGAAGATCCAGACCGTATACATCGTTTCTCCGGAAAGCAGAATAGATCATTTCTCCGTCTTCATGGAAATCAAACGGTGTGTTCGAATTGATTCCAAGGATCCGCTTTGACGGTTTATGCTGCTCCTCTTCTGTCTTCCCTCCACGGATAAACCACAGCATCTGTTGCACCGTTTCTTCTGGATCCGGTGGAAGTTCTGTGACAAATACCCGTTTCAGGCATCTGGCGATATCTTCCAGGCTCTCATCCGCTTGCTGAAGTTCTTCGTCATAACGTAAAATGGTGCGGAAATCCGTATCAATCGGATATTCCACACCATGGATATTCAGGCTGTGAGGGAGCGGATCTGTCAGGAAACTCATGTCTCCTCCACAACATCATCTTCCGGTTCCGACAGCATGTTATTAAAGCGTTTTACTGCTTCATCCAGTTTCTTCCTCTGCTGTTTCATTTCGTCTACAAGCTTCGCGAGCGCATTCACACAGACTGTTAGATCATTCTTTTCGCCGCACACCTTATTCCCAGTGCCTTCCCCAAAAATATGATCAAACGCATTTTTCGCTGATGTACAAATGATACACATGTCATCTGCAATATGTTCCGGGCTTCCCGTTGTTTTCGTAGTATCTTCAATAACAGCATCGATTGCTTCATGCATCTTTCTGTTCGTTTCTACCTCACAGTAGTTATATTCCAGTTCCACTCCATTAATCTGCATGATCTACCTCCTACGCTTCCGCTGTGCCTTCCGTGAATTTCTTTGTAGACGGGTCAAAGTGACCTTCTATCCAGTCGCCTTTTCCAAGCAGGTTCCCTGATCCAACGATCTCTCCATCGTTATCGGTAAAATCTGCAACTTCAATGGCTACTTTTCTTTTTCTTGCCGGATAACCAGATGCTCCCTTTTCGCCTTTCAGATCTACACGGATGTATTCTGTTTCAGCATCAGCACCGGTTTTTTCTTTCCTGCCGATCTGTACGATGTAATCCACCGCTTTTTCTTCTTCGATCATATCCATTTCAAATGGAGCAGACCAGTCATAAGAACCAACGGATTTTGTAGCGGATTTGTTATTTACATAACGTTTGCTGGTTGTCTGCGCAGACGGGCTGTCATCGATTTTGGAAAAGCCTGTTCCCATCAGAGCCCATTCCTCAGTGCTTGCGCCACCTACGTTTAAGTAATCTGCTTCCTGATATCTCTGTTTTACTCCCATAGTTATCTCCTTTTCTGTAAATAGATAAATTCACATTGTATCGCGTACCGGGCTGTCTGTGTCTCGTTGTCGGTCATGTAACCGTTTGTCGTTGCCCGGATGTATCGTGGCTCTCTGAAACTTCCCAGTTTTGGAAAGTTCCCTTTTCTGGTACACTCCTCCAGCCACTCAGAGAAATGCTCATAAAAATCCGAAGTATCAATATTGTCTGCTGCCCCGAAGAACACCCTGCTGCAGAAGTGAAACGCCACCTTACGGACCGTATCACCATTGGTGTATGTCCTTACAACCGGATCTGCAGGTGCAACCTCGATCATGTAGTTTTTTGGGTTTTCATCGAGGGTATCTACTTCCACCTTTGACACCCCGGAAAATACTTCCGAAAATTCATCCAAATACGGGCATTCTGCAGCAATGAAATCCCGGATTGCTGATATTACGCTCATCCTTTCTTCCCTCCACAGAATTTTGCGGTAGCCTCTACAATCTCATTTCCGCGGTCGGCCCACATGCGCTTGTCCCATTCTTTTCCCGCCAGCGGAGCCTTGCTCCTGTTTTTGCCTGAGTTTTCGTAATACTGCCGGCGGGCGTAGGGCTGACCGTATGTAATATGAGTTGTATGCTCTACTGCTGTCTGTTGCAACGTTCCTGTCAAATTTGGGACATAAGGGACACACAGTCTTCTGACCTCATGTGTAAAAAACTTTTGTCCTTCCCCATTTTTATTTAAAGACCGTTTCAGTAGAATTTTCTGTTCGTCATCCATCTCAATCCTTACCCTTGTCTTACCCATCAGCCACCTCCGATCCGGATATGCGGGCTGGATCCGCGCCGGTTGTCTGAATGGCTCAGGATCACTCCTGCCAGATAGCCACGACTCTTCAGCTCCGTATCCCTTGTGATCTCGTCCTCGGTAACTCCCTTGGCGATCAGATCACCGTTCGCTGCTGTCCAGTAACCCGTTGGATCTTCCAGTTTAGCGTACTCTGCCGGTTCCACAAAGATCTCCTGTCTGTTATCTGTCGGAACACGGATCTTGATCACATCGGCGCTGTTTAAGCCTTTCTCACCTACAGAAACCTTCTGATCCGTGTACCAGTGGACATCCCGGAGGATGGTTCGCACATAAACCGTCTGGCGGGTCTTCTTGTCCACCCGCTTATTGTAGATCGTTACATCTGCATTTGTGATCATTCTTCATCCACCACCAAATCCATCAATCCTGTATTGCTCAAATACACCTCTGCGATTGCATACAGCGCCTCATCCTGTGATTTACTCCTGTCATATGTTACAGAATAGCCGTCATTATTTTCTGACGTTTTTCCATCCTGTTTTTCATACTGGTATGCACATTCGCACATCTCACACAGCGCTGTTTTTGCCTGTTCCAGCCAGTTCTTCTCATTCATCCGGTCAAACGTATATCGATTCAGCCTGGTTCTCATTTTAGTTTCCAGAGTCTTCCAGCGACTCTCTGGTATTTGAGAGCCGCCGTAGCTGTCCTGGTAGTATTCATATGTTACTTCCATACAGAATCCTCCGTATTATTCGCCTTTCACTGTGTGAACATAAATTCCGGCTTTTTTGTTATCTTTGCATTCTGCGATACCAACCGTTCTGTAACCGAATTTCCATGCATCTGCATCCTGGTTCTGATCCGGTGTGATAATTTTGGAAACCGTATGTTTCTGATACTGGATGGCCGCCTGTTTATCAACGATGATAAAGTTCATAGCTTTACCAGTAGTATCTTTTGCAAAACCGCCGGCTCCATTTGCATTCAGTTTGATTTTGTTGAAAAATCTTCCTTCCGGAATTTTCGAAACTCCTGCGAAACCTTCCATAGCTTTCTTGGAAGCTGTGGTATCCAGGTCATCGATCATTCCAGCCAATACCGGATTGATGAACAGATAACAGGTACCCAAATTTGCTTCAGAGTTTTCGATCGCAGATCTTGCTGCTCGAATTGCTGCCAGTGCCGCTTTTCCATCTGCCAGATCAGCTCCTACCGTTGTTACTCCGGTAATCTGTGCATAAGATGCAAGTCTCCAGGCATCCAGCTCTGGAACTACCTGTGTTCTTAAGAATTCTCCGGAAAGTCTACCAAAAGCAATGCCTGCAGATTCAATGTTATCCATTGCATCTACTGTAAACATACGACCTCTGTCGTAGGTACATTTCTTGGTTTCATATTCCAGAGTTACATCACCGGCAACATATCCGGTTGTTTTGCTGTAATCTGCCAGACCCTGCATAGACATTTTCGGAATCAGGATCTCATTTGCATTTGCTCCCTGCTGTACCAGATCGTTCGGTCCGTCCAGCATGGATGTCAGGGATGCTAATTTGTACACCTCATCCAGAAGTGTAGAATACTGTTTTCTCAGTGCAATTGTATTTGCCATATTTTTCTACCTCTTTCTTACTTTGCTTCCGGCAGACCCATGGCAGAACGGATGGAAGCCAGATTATCACCTCCGATATCTGCTCCGCCTTCGCCACCAGTACCGCCTACCGGATTGTTGATGGGTTCCTTCGCTCCGAACAGATATCCGTCTGACTTTTTCACATCTTCCAAAGCCTTCTTGATATCCTCGGACTGGTTCTTCGATTCTTTCAGAGTGTCCATGTCCAGCATCGCCATGACAGCTTTCTCATTTCTTCCTCCTGCTGCCCGGATCGCATCTTTCACAGAATCATGGAACTGGCGGTCTGCTTCTTTTGCAGCATATTCAGCATCCTTTGCCTGCAGATCTCCCTGCAGTTTTGTGATCTGTCCCTGCAGATCTTTGACGTCCACACCTTCAAACTCTTTAAGCCTGGTATTTACATCATCCAGAGAGGTCTTATAGTTATCTCTCTGTGTAACGGCATTGTCGTACTCACTTTTTGTACGATAATTTTCTTTCCATGCTTTGTCAAAATCTGCTTTCTTGTCCGCTGGAACCTCCAGACCAAACTCCTTCAGAATCTCCTGAATGTTTTTCATTGCTTTTTCCTCCTGAAATCTTTTATTGACCGCTCTTTCAGCGGTGTGGGATATAGCCGGTTAGACCTCCGGCAGGGTATGTCCAGTTTTCAGCCATATGGCAGGGCATAAAAATAACACGCATCGCTACGTGCTTATGTTCTGTCGTACTGTTTTGTTTCTCCGCATCTTACACATCTGCAGATATATTTTCTGTCCGCAACATCATAATGCTTCCGGAATCTGTGTTTGCAGAACTTTCTCCGGATCCAGTGATAGATCTTTTCTACCAGCATGTCCTCACCTCCTTGCACTGGTGCAATTCTATAAAAAATGGCACAAAAATACCACCGGCCATTATTGACTGGTGGTAGCTACAAGACTATTGCTTTCAGTGCTTTCTTGTATTCAATTTCTAACTTACGTTTAAATTTTTCAATCTCTTCTGGCTTCATTCCCGGTTCTGCTGATGCACAAATGTCTGGGGTTTCTTCTGCCAATATTTCAGTTGCCCTCGGCTGTTCCGCATGCATTGCATCGTACTCATCAACTAATGCATCTTCAAGGATAATAGAAAACTCATATATATCTTCCGGAGTATTTTCAAGAAAATCCTTTATATAATTCATATATTTTCTAAAGACCAGCATCTGTCCATTCCTCCTTTTTATTTTTTCTTCGAACAATACTAACTATATCACCGGAGTTTTTATTTTTTACAACTACAAGCTGTTTGCTTGGGCTGAACCAAATCATTTTCTCTTCTCCTTCAGAATAATTCGGCATAGTTTTTATTAGACCGAGCACATCTTCTTCGTGAATCACTTCATATCCTGGCTTATTTAATCTTGGTAATCGACTCAAAGCATGAACTGATAATTCTTCTCCTTGCTCTTTGAATCTATCGTATGCTTGTTTTGATTTACTCTTAAATTCTTCAGACCAATCTTTCTTGTTGATTTCAAGATATGTAGAAAACCTATTCTGAAGCTTTTCCCACTTCTCACTATCATTATATTTCACCTGCCCAAACTTTGCAAGTGATCCGATAGAATCTCCCAGCACCTCTTTATACCGCTTATACTGGTTAAGATCTTTCTGCATATTGTCCACCATTTTCTGTGGAAACATGCCTTTGATCCGGTTGTCAGTGATCACTCTTCCAAGCCCATCCATATACACCCGTTCCATCTGTTCCGGAAGTTCCATTTTCTTGGAAAATGCCTGGTACTGATGCAGCGTATTGAGGTATCTGGCTTTTGCGGCCAGGATATCATCATTGCTTCCGTCACCCTGCTGTAGTTGTCGGACCTTCGTACGCTGTGCACGCATTGTGGTTTCCATCTGACGCTGTGCCTGGGAAGCCTGATAGGCGTTGTACTGTTTCCCCTGGTATGTTCGAACATTCTGTTCTTTTTCTTCCATCGCAGTCAGCTGTTCGTCCGTGTATGTACGTACTGAAAAACCTTCCAGGAATGCATAATAACTGTGTCGACAGTTCCAGCCACATAAGCCATCTCCATCACCCAGTCCGCAGATGCTCTGCAGCTCCTGGTAGGTGTACACTCTTCCACCCCACCAGTGGGAGGGGCGGTGTCCGGCATGCCATGAAACTTCGTATTTGTCCGTATTCAGGTCTTTTGCCACCTGTTCATTAATTTGTGCGCTCAGCTGTGAAACTCCCGTTAAAATGGCTCTTCTGGCTGCCACAGGTGCACGGTTCTTCCATCCGGAAGCATAATCGATAACTTGTAATCCGGACGAACTCAATTCTTTGACTACACGCCGCAGGACAGTGTTGTAATCAAAGGATCCTGTCACAATGTCCATACAGGCTCTGTCCAGGTATTTCTGGTAATATGTTGCTAACGGAGTAAATACAACCTTTCCGCCGCCCATATCCACCGTCATTCCCATGGATTGTGTCAGGTTCCGGATCTCGTTTTGCGTCTGTTTTACAATGACGTTCGACCACTTCCGGATCGTCTCGTTATCCTCCAGCGGGGTGAAGCTCCCGTTGATCTGCTCATAGGCCGCCCGGTTCCGAACATATTCCCAGTCGCAGACCTGATCGTACAGCTCCCAGATCTCCGGATCCGATATTTCCAGAAGCTCTTTTAGCTGAGATTCTATAAACTCTGTACTGCCTCCCAGAAGAAGCAGCTTGTTGATCTGGTAGTCTGCCGTGCTGGTGATCTTCTTGGTCTTGCGGATCCGGCGCACGATATCAGAAAAAATCCTGTCCTGCAACTCATAGAAGAGTTTCTCCACCCGGATTGGAAGACTTCCTTTTTCTTCCGGTGTCATCATGGATTATTCCTCCTGTGGGTTCGGTGGAACCGTTTCATCTACGACTTTACTTTTCGCGGTAGCTTCATCCTCGTTGTACCACTTCATACGGTACTCTACCAGTGACATTGCTCCCATGCTCACATCCTGGCGGTCCTGCTTCCGTTCGGACTCTTCATCTGTCAGGATGGAATCGTTGAATTTGCATGCAAACTCCGGTCGTGACATATATGTCCCACTGTAAAACGCAAGTGCTGCAACAAAATCTTCCAGACAGGTTTGCAGTTTTTCCTGGATCGCGGATACCCGGTTGTATTTTCTGGTCTTGGAAGTCAGCACTTCCGCAGCGGTCTTTTCTACCTCCTGCGCATCAGACAGATCCCCATAGGCAAGACCTACGATAAATTCAATCTCTCGTTTGTACTCTTCCAGACCTCTCCGGAAGGCTTCGTCCCGCATTTCCGGTGAATATTCTTTGTACAGCTCTTTATCCTTGCCATCTTCCAGATTTAATCCTTTATACAGACGCTTTTTCAGTCTTGGAAGATATGTCTTGCTGCCTTTGTGCTTCAGCGCTTTTTCATCCACGTGGATCGCCCGCTCTCCGGAATCATATTCCCAGTCAAGCCGTGCTCCCTGGATGTCTGCTTTTCGGATTCTTCCCTTGGCAGATTCAAATATAGATACACCGCAGGAAGATCCATCCACCTTATTTTTCACCGGATTCTGATAATATCCAAAATCCATCTGCGTCATTCCCGGATACATGATCGGTCCCGGCTGGATCTGCTGCCATTCGGAAACTTCCGTAAGTTCGCATCTCTGGCCAATATCGCTCTTGCTCTGGGAGTGGAAACAGCTGTTTTCGATCGTCAGATTCCCATTCGTGAAATAATGACGCTCTACCCTCGTATAGTAGTCATTTTCCCCTACACATTTCATAGACAGAAAGGCTATATCATTTGGTTTTCCGTCATCATCAAAACTGATCGGGATCATCTTATCCGCCGCGATGTATTCGATCCTGTCTTTTCCCAGTGGCCTTAATACCATGGAGCCAAGTGCCAGACCGTTCTGCAGTTCCCTGTTGATATCTGACAAGGCTTTTTGCAATACCGTATCCATCTCATCGTTATTCAGGATCTGTGCATCCATCTCTACCAGGACACAATCAGCAAATTCCCGGCAGATACCCTCTTCCAATTTCAAAGATTCCACGGTATCATCGCACCAGTCCGCTTCTCCTGCCAGCATCCTCTTCCATTCGTTGATGGCATCGATCATGGTCTGCGACAGTGCCACATCCCTGCCAATTATATTTTTTAATGTCGTATAACTAAACATGCTCACTATCCTTCCCCATAGTCTCTTTAATCCATCAAACATCTTCTGCCTCCTGTATCAGCATCTTCATATCCCGTTCGATCGTATATTCAAAAGCATCCAGGCTGTCGATATCGGTACTTCCATCATCCAGCCGTTCATCTTTTCCTTTTGCTTCTTTATCCCAGACTGCCTCCGAAAATGCTGTTTCCAGCGATTTGCAGTCCTGGGTAATAAAAAACCGCCCGGCTCCCATGAGCTTGACGGTACAACGGATCCTGTCCAGGATTGCTTTTTTCTTTGCCGGCCGGACGATAATCCATGGGAATTTCTTTTCTACCGCATTCCGGATAGAATTGCCAAGGACTGTTTCCGCGTTGTCATAGTACACAGATTCCACGTTGCAGTATTCGATGTAATCTCCATGCCTACTGCATATGCCATATTTTTCTATGACCTCCTGAACAAATTCGCAAAACAGCTTATCCAGCATATTGCTGTCAATGTCTTCATTTTCATCTTTTGCCATAATTCTCTTGGACATCAGGCAGATCACTTCCCGGTAATCATCCGTATACCCTCTGGCTACAAAGGAATGGCCGGATTTGTTTCCACCAAAATCCAGACCAATCTCGATGGATACGATATCTTCTTTCCGGAACTGCTTTTCTTCACTCTCAGGATTCAGTTCATCCACGACCTGACAGTAGAAGTTTTCCGGATGATCACCAAACTTTTTATAGATGGCTCCTTCTGCCCGCTTCCACATCCCAAGAATCAGTCGGTCATAATAAATTGTACCGGCATATTCCTTACAAAGCTGATCCACATATTCCGGTGGAAGATACGGATTATCGAAAATCGTGTACTCCTGCAGATAAATATCCAGTTCTTTGTCATCCAGGAACTCTTTCAGCCAGTGTGTCGGATGCTCTGGGTTACATGCTCCATCAAAACAGCTGTACGGCTTGTCCAGACGGGATTTTAGCATCTGGAACACTTCTTTGTTCCATTTTGCAATCTCATCACCGTAACAGTATTTGATGCTGGATCCCTGGATCTTTGCTACCTGGCTGACTTTTTCAGCTCCCAGGCAGTAGGTTTCCTCTCCGCAGATATGTGCCACATTTCGGTTATTGATCTGCCCGATCAGCTTTTCTGTGTAGATCTCACGCATCGGCTGTAGAACGTTTCGTTCGATAGATTCCTTTGATACCCCCAGAATGACATTCAGGCCAGGTTTTCCTTTTCTCTCACGAATCCTAAAAGGCACGACAAAAGCAGTATCCACATAGGATTTTCCAGAACGAACCGCCCCGGATTTAATATTCCATCGGTGCGTGGAATTTACAATATACTCATTCTGTTTCCTGCTTAGCTGCATTCTCCCGCACCTCTTTCAAGATCTGATCCAGGCGATCTAATGCTTCATCCGTCTCATTTTCACCAGTGATATCTTCTTTTCTTGCCCTGTTCAGCTCAACTTTTGATCTCTGTTCTTCCAGATCCGCCTCGGATTTTTCTGTCTGGCCAACCGTCTTCATGATCGCCTGATATGCTTTTACGTTTCCAAGAGACGCCTGCTGGATCATGGCCATGGCTATGATCTCTTCATAGGTGCTCTCACCACCGTCTGCCCGCAATACATCCGATAATCCCTCGACTTCTGCCTGCATCGTCAAGAGCCTGTTCATCGTATTTCTAAGAGCCGCTTTTTTACGTCTGGTTTCGCCGGATTTAATCCCACCTTTTTTTCCACGTTCTCTTGCTTCTTCCTTGCTTCGTACCGGTTTTAGGTTTTTCTCATTGGCCACTCACCTCACCTTCCTGTCTCTTTAAATTTTCGTATAGAAAAAGCACCCCGGAGGGTGCCTTTAAACTATATATTCTTATTTTCATTATTTGTATATTGTGTTGATCAGCAATGAAAGAACTACCATGCACAGTATTATATTGATCAGTGTTACAATGCATGCCGCAATAAACAAAAACATGCAAAACATATTAAAATAATTCGCTATAATCAGCGGAACAAATATAGATAAGCAAATCAAAAGTACAACGCATGTTTCCATGTAAATGAACAGTACCGTCTTGTAATGCCCAGTTTCTTTTATTTCAGCTGTAAGCTTACTCCCTTCGAATGCTATCAATATCGATTCTGCCGCAAAAACAAATCCCAATATAGTTCCCCATATTCCAATTACAGTTTTTACTGCCTCTAACTGATTGTTTACATCAATAATAAACTTTTTTTCTTGTAAAGAATGGCAAATGAACGTACTAAAAATCACACTTATTGCAACCGGAATAATAACTAATAATACTCTCCGAATCCTATGTTTTCGAACTGCTTTCATCTGCCCACCGTCCATTTCTCTATAAATTTACCACTATAGCATCAAAGAAATTATTAATAGCTCCAAACATTTCAGCCGAATCGATAGTTTTATTTTCTGTAAGAATAAACTCCTGTTTTTTTACCAATTTGTCACTTAACAAGTCTATTGCATCTTTATATGCAGCCTGGCTAACTTTAAATGATTTAATGTCTTCCCTGTTCTGTTCTACTATATTCCCCAGCTCTCTTACTGCTACTGGAGGTAAAAATCCTTCTTTTTTCTTGCCAACTCTACGCTTAATTGAAACTTCATATGTGTCTACATTCTCTATTGTGTTAAAAAACGAACCAAGTAAACCCATATTATCTCTCAATACTGTTCTCATCTTCGGCGTATTGTTTACGCATATCTCAAATAAGCTAAATCCTTCCTCCTCTGTAATTCTCTCAAAAGCATCCTTACGCATTTTTCCTGAGCAGGTTATTCTATCCATCATTCCCGTAATCGTCGGCAAATAGAAAGAGATTGCACTTGGTCTGGCACCATTGAAATTAAACTCGGCTCCCATAACCATTTCTTTAGTAAATAATATGCAATGTGTAACCTCAGCAATATTGAATTCTCCATTGACCACCGTTGTCAGATTAGTTAGTTTTCCATCTTGTTCAATATACGGCAATGCATCTAATCTACAAAGTATAATTTTAAACCTAATTCTTCCACTTTCTTTATCGATAGATTCAACATCGACATATATTTTATCACCATACTCTGTCGAATACTCAATTTTTCTAAGAATATCGCGTCTATCCTTGGCTTTTGCTTTGCCTAATTTATCATTAATTTTTTTGATCTTTTGGAAGGCATTTACTAATATTTCCGATGGTTTTGCAACATCCACCAGTGTGTTTGTATTATTATCGATATTTTCAACTGACACATCGTAATAATATATACTACGATCCACCCCTTGTTTCTTCTTTGCCATTTCATATCCTCCAATACAATTATCTGTTTTTTATTCTATACCATTATACGACAACTTTCAACAGTTCCCTGTATTGGACGTAAAACCATTATAGAACAAATGTTCTGTAAAGTCCACAGTTCAAATTAAAAAATACCTCACAAAATCTGCAAGGTATTTTTAGATAAAATGTATTGAAGGACGCCAGATCAGCTCTGGCGGGCTCCTGAACTACTTTTGCCTGTCCAGGTAGGCAGACTGTTGTACGCCATCATCGGCGATCAGAATACCAGGATTCGAACCTGCGGCTCGCTTTTACGGCTCTTGCTCCCTCCCGATCGGGGAGATATTCCGAAGTGGGTGACGGTTCTTTGACTGGCTGACCGTCTGAGCCATCCGGTTATGTTTCAGCACTTTGATAGCCGGATCAAGGAGGACTGTTGTCTCTGTTTATCTTCTACCACGATTACCATTTTAAACCTTTCAAACCGGACAATGCGGACAAATCGGACATTTTTTATTTTTTCTTAAAAAATCTTTCATACTCCTTTCTCACACTTTCCGCCGTAGCCTTTCGTCCTATCCTTATCGCAACCTCATCCCAACTCTTTTTCTCAAATACTCTATACCGTATAATCCGCTGCATTCTTTGCGGAATCTCCTTCATCCAGCATTCTACTTCAATTTTTAATTCTTCTGCCAATTTCTTCTGTTCTACAAGTCTTTTTTCTTCCTCCCGCAATCTGCTGTCCTCCTCATATGTAAATGTTGTACCAACACTTTTAAAATGCATCGGATTGTACGGAAATTCCGGATTGCTCCCTGAAACATTTGTCTGCACAATGGTTTTTCTTTTCTTTTTCAACCGTGTGATCTCTTTCTCCGTCTCTCTTATCAATTCGCAGGCATCAATATATTGTTCAACAATTTTCTTTTCCAACGGTATCACCTCCCCTATTTTTCTCTAATTTTTGTAATAAAATACCAACCATCAATTATTGATGATTGGTAAAATTTCTATTTTTGTTTTGGAATTTGATTCAGATTATGTTTTTGCCAATAATTTATATATCTTTCTATTTGTTTTTTTAATTCTTTCATATCTTCTTCACCAAAAGAAAATTTGGCAAATTCTTCCTTTTCCATTACACATGTTCTTTCTTCTGCGCTACTTGCTTCACACGATAACTTGTGAAATATTCTCCATGCCTCCTCGTCCGACAAATCGTCCTTTAAACTTTCCTCAAATTTTTTATATCTCGATTCTAATAACACACTTTTTCCATTACACTCTGTGCATGTATTAACCCCAAATGCATAATATTTTCCACCAATGTAATAAATAAACGGGTGTTGCTTAAAAAGTTTATCAATATAATCCATATTTGTACCCTTCTTTCACATTTGATACAGAAATTATAGCACTCCAACCATCAATATTCAATTATCAAGGTACTATCTATCATTTCTCTATTTTTTCAGCCAGAACACCTCCCACAATCATTACCAGCCGCTCCAAAGCAATTCGGATGACACTTCGGTCTTCTCAGAAAGTTGTCCAACATACGCTGTTGCCATTCCGGTGGCTGTGGATCCGGATGTTTTTCTTTCCATGCCTGTTTCTGTTCCTCTGTCTGCTGATCCAGTTCCTGGCATTTCTGTTTATAGTTTCGGATTTCTTCTTTTGTTGCATCTCTTGGTTCTCCGATAATCTCTATCATTTCTCTGCCTCCTGTCTATCTTACAGCTTATCTGCATCAAGAAGAGCATTTTCCAATTCTAAATAGTCGTAATCTCTTGGCGTGAAATTGTTAAACTGCGTTCCGCTACCATTTACGACTTTCAGTCTCCCCTGCTGGTTCAGATAGCTCTCAAATTTTGTCCCAAACAACGTGGAAGGACGAAGAAATTTTTCATAGTCAGTCCCTTTCCACTCCTGAACTTTTTTATCAATCACTTTCATGAAATCCTCATACTTGAATCCTTCATCGCATCTCTCGCGAATAAGTTTTCTGGTGTCTCTGGATGTCGAAAGATATTTTGCTCCGGTTTTGATGTTAAGATAATCAATCACAGCTGCATACGGGTACTCAACTGTGGTGTCGGCACTTGTGCCGGACGATACATTATCATTTACAATTACATTATCATTTACATTTACATTTACATTATCATTTACATTTACATTATCATTTACATTAGGTTTCCGTATTTCACATTTAGGTTTTGTTTGGTTATTGTTTGGTTTCTGTTTGGTTATTGTTTGGTTATTATCAGCATCACTTTTTACAGGTCGTCCACCTTTAGCTCCGTTTTGGTATCGCTTGGTATTTGCATCAATCTGTGGTTTCGCCATTTTAAAAACGGTTTTTGCTATGCCTGGTACTTCCGGTTCTATATCATTCAGCGCGTATTCTGAAATAGCTCTGAAACATGCTGCCAGATCTGCATCCGGTAAATCTGCGATAGCCTCATAAAAACTCCTGTAAAATACAAAGCTATCCCTCATCCCGAACACCTGCCTCGTACTCTTTATATAGTTGCATCCAGTCGTCTGCTCTCATGGTGACAAGTGTCTCACAATTGTTCTTGCGGTGAAATACAGCCGGTAATTCTTCTTTTTTTGCATCCCTTACGGATTGATCCATCCAATCATACAGGGACATTTTTTCAACGTGCTTGCACTCAATATGTATTCCAGAAAGACCAACGACATCCGCGTCTCCGGATGCCCCACAATACTGTTGTCCTCTTCTGCAATCATATCCATGAGATCTCAGAAAACTGGCAATTTCACGCTCATACCGTTTTCCTTTCTCCCTGCTCATCTTTCCCAAAACTTGCTCCTTTCTCTCCCCAAGGCTTTTTGCCAAGGGGAGAATGTCTTATAAAAGTTATTATGTGATATATAATCCCTGCAGCAAGCAATTACGATATTATGCTCCGAAGAAAGTATCTTCTATGCTCATTTGCCCATCTGTAGGATCCTGACTGCTTTCATGTGTTTCTGCAGGTTTTTCCGTTTTTCCCCGGTAGTTCTGCTCTGACACTGCATTTGCATCTGCTTCATTTTCCACGTATTCTGGTGTTCCGTCTTCATGGATCACAGCTGCATCCTTTTCTATCGCTGTTTGGAGATCAATACTCATGATTCCCCATTTCGAGATCAGCTGACGCAGCATTGTTTTTAATGCCATCCCGTCAAAGTCTTTGAACCAGAAAGAAGAATATTTCCACATATCTTTCTCTGGGATTTTTCCCTGTTCCAAAAGTTCCAGGCTCTTTGCCCCTCCATTTTTTGCAAAAGCAAAGGAATATTTTTCTGCATGGGCCAGCATTTTCTTTTTGGACCAATACAATGTTTTCCGGAAGCCGTTCTCGTATTCGAACATGGCATAGTATCCCATTGACGGAGTTTCTTCACGAATCACATCATCCTCAATCAGCTCTACTTCGATTTCCTCATTAAGCGGATTGTAATGGATCAGCTCTCCTTCCTTAATCGCAAGAACATTCAATTTTTTGTAATAACCAGAACGCTCCGCCAGCTGAATATATCCTTTATATCCCAACTGGAACTGTGCTTCCTTGCACCCCTTCTTTTTGTTATCAAAAGGGACCATATAAAATTGACCAAGCTGTGGAGAAGGAGAAAGATTCAATGCTTCCCCCAGCAATGCAGCTGACAAGATACTGGGATTTGTACACTCTTGCAGAGCCGGTGTGGTCTGTACCGCAGAAACGATACTGGAAATGAATCTTGTCCCATTTTTCCCTCCAACTACGCTATTGATCTGTTTCTTTACTGCATCCTGTGTCAGATATGCTGCCATTCCGGTTTTTACCTGTCGATTTGTCAAACTGTTCTGTACTGCCATCTCTTATTCCACCCTTCCGAATTTAATCTGATGCGCGATCAGATACTCTCTTAAATCCATTAACTGCTCTTTTGTACACCATACACGAAAATCCATTCGAACCAGATCCGGGCGAACCGGTTCCGGACTTGCATCAACTTTTTCCTCGACCGGAGCAGTTTCTTCAACTACTTCTGCAAGTACAGATTGCTCCTGTTCCTCCTGTCTTGCTTTTTCTTCTGCAATTCTTTTCTGTTCTTCTTCATATTGCTGTTTCCGTTTCTGGATCTCTGCAAGTCGCTGTCCTTCCAAAATTGCTTTGTTCAGATCGAGAGTTTTTTTGTATACTTCCATGGCTTCAAAAGAAAACTCCGGAAGATTGCCGATTGTTGCCACGTCTGTACCAATTTTATACATGATACTTTTCATCTGCTCCTCGATCTTGCCGAGGGAAACCGATGCATTCAGCCATTTCTGATCAAAAATATTATCTAAAGTAACAAAAGTCTGAAAACCGATTGTGTCAAAAAGTGCTTCGATGTCTTTTTTCTTCTGCTGCTTACGTCTTTCCTCCAATTCGTACAGCTGAGAGTCGATTAACTGAATCGGTTCATCAATCAGCGCTACAACTTCCTTCACCTGCTGTTCAAACAGATTGTAAGGCTCCATGCAGACTTTTTTCAGACGCTTTCTCTCACTCTCAAAAGCGGTTCGTAACTTATTCAGATCTGCACGATCCTTTTTCATGTCCTTAACCTGATCTTCTGTATATGCGATATTCTTATAGTCCTGCACTCTTGCAGCAACCCACGCTTTCACTTCTTCCTGATTCCACTGAATTTCTTTCAAAAACCCGTTTTCACCGGGGCTGATAATTTTTAATTCCATATCGTTTCTCCTATTTTTGTTATATTTCCGGAAGTATGAGCGGAGGTTTCCTTCCGCTCTCTACATACTCCCAAAACCGTTTTTCTTCCCGAAGCAGCATATCCAAATCATTCTCGACATCGGAACGTTCTATAAAATAATGCTTTACAGTTGTCCGTTTATCCTGTCCCCAATCGCTGAGAAGGTGCGCTCTAAGAACTACAAAGTCGTATCCAGTCACTAACAGATAATGCAGCACTTGTATGTAATAGTTGTCTGGTATTCTGTCTTTCCATTTTTCACACTGCATAGAACGCAGTATATTACTGGTCTTGATTTCGAGAATCCCTTTTCTACCGCTTTTATCTACAAGTTCACCATCAAGAGAGGCCTGCAAAAAAGGATAGGTATTATTTCTTAATATTCTGTTTTCATGATAGGCGACCTCATACTCTGGATAATCCAGGGCAAACAGAGCGCGGATCAGCGGTTCCGCATCATTTCCATACTTGACATAAGGTTTCTCAGAGATATCTTCTGGAATCCTACGTCCGGTCTTTTCTTCGAACAGTTCAATATTCGTTTTATATGGATTCATCCCAACTATGGCAGATGCATCTGATCCACCTATCCCATAGGTTCGTGCTTTCAGCCACTGCCCACGATCTTTGTTATCTATGATTGTATACGGCATATTGCACATCTCGATTCACCATATCTTTCTTAATTGTATTTGCCTGATTCTTCTTTCAAAATTATCGAGATCGAAGCCTCACTGCACGCCATCTCATCCGCGATCTTTTTGTTCAACCAGCCGGCCCGATGCAGCGCCATCACTTTTCCACGGTCTATCTTCTTTCTGCCCGATTTCTTTTCGGGCTCTGCGGGGGGGGGGATTGCTTTTCCTCCTCCACAGGTTCTTCCATTGCTGGAAGCGGGATATCCTCAGTTACCGTCTCCGACTCCGGTTCTGGATCCCATCCTGGCGGTAGCTCACGCTCCGATTTCTGGATACCCAGAAGCAGACAGATCGTTGAATCGATCATCCAGCTCTGTTCCTGCACATACCAAGTCAGCAATTCCACCGTGTGCTGATCACGGATCAGGTTCTCATATTCATCCTTGGTCACCTGGACCATTCTTTCTTTACTCATCATCATCCTCCAGACACTTGTATTCATCCTTCCCGCATTCCATCCGATCCAACGCTTTCTCGAACCGGATAGAGAAAATCGTCACCAATATCAGCCAGATCAGTGCCGGTAAGGCCGCTTTGCAGGTAAATAATCCGAATACGGATGCGATTGTTCCTATTAATTCTCCTGTACTCATTTGTTACCTCCCGGAGTAAATAAGTCATCGAGAAACTTCCGCATACCTTCTTTCAAAAGCTGTTTTTTCGCTTCATTTTCCTTGTCAAGTTCCTCTTCACTCATAATCGCCAGTTTAAATACATCTTCCATCTCTTTATCTGCTACTTTTTTTTCTCTGACTTTTTCGATTTCTCTATGAATATGTTTTACTGCGTAAGTCAGCTCCGACAAAACAGTGACCTCATCTCCCATAATTTCCGCTTTTACGATGTTTCCTTTACCTTCTATTTTAATCATTTGCTTTTCTCCTCTACTTTCTGTATAATATTAGTGGTTATTTTTTTGAGTGCCGGTACGGGTGGCAGCCCTAACGGCACTTATTTTTTATCCTGCTTCCATAAGCTTGTCCTCCTCTCCCCGCCCTCAGGCGGTCTTTTCCTTGTATGTCTTTTCAAAACCGATTCCCTCCATCGCCTGATCGACCTTCTGTCTGATCAGTTCCATAGCCCTCTGCTCTCCGATCTGTTCCGGAGAATACAGCTGACCGTTGATGATGAACCGGGTTTCACCGATGATCGGTTGCCCTTTCATGGGTACCACCTCCCTGTGGTATGGTATGTATGATGTTGATTGGTTGCTACATGTTCTGATTTCTTTTCCTCTGGGACAGAAACTTTTCCACCTGTCTCCACTCCGGTGATCTTGATAATTCGTACCAATCGTGACCGAGAAGTTCGAAAGACACTAGAACTGACGAAACCTTTCGATTAATGAATCTTTTTTCCCATGTATTAATTTCATACATTTTCTTCTACCCCTTTACTTTGTGTGGGAACGCTCTCACCAAGTACTTTATCGGGTAGAAGTTCCAGAAAGAGTCTGGATCCATCTGTTTTTGAAGTAAACTTATCGTCATGTGTGACACTCAGACCGAATTCTCCATCCTTAAATGTCATAGAGAATTCGGTCACATTTTTAAGTTCCTGACCGTTCACTTCTAATGCCCCTTTTTCGACATCAAGGTAAACTGATTTTAATTCTTCAATATTCATTTTTCTTATCACACTCCTTTTCTGCTCATCTGTTGTAAATCTATACATTTCATTATTTTTATATTGACTTTTAACGTATCCGCTCCTACAATGTTCAACACATATTCAAAAGAAAGGAGGCATATACATATGAGTCAGTTTTCAGACAAATTGCTCCGTTACATGGTGGCAGAATACCATGCTACTGGAAATAATCACTTTGATTACGTCAACATGCTTAATTGTATCTCTGACAAGGATCAGCTTGGACGAGCTATCGAAACCCTTGAAGAATACGACATCATTGAAGGCGACTATGTAAGTGGTTTCAAAATTTTGAAATTCCCTGATTAAAGCTGGGTTTCAAAAATTTGGTCTCTTGTTACGGTAAGGGTGCATTTCCCCTCTGTACAATTCATGGAAAATCCCTTTACCGTACTGTATCGGGTTCCATTTACTACCAGCGCTCTTGCATCCACATCGAACATCATTCTATGCAACGGACAATGTCCGTCATTTGCCGGTGTGTTTATCGGGAATCCGCATTTTGAACAATACTTTTCGTTTTCGTACTCTTTCACTTCATTACCGCATCTTGGACATTTCATTTTTATCACGCTCCTTTCTCAATTCCAAAAAGATAATTAGCATCGATACCAAAATCTTTTACAACATTTATCAATGACGCAATATCTGCTGCGCGCATAATTCTTCTACCATTCAGCATGTCATTCAGCTCCTGGCTTGTAAAACCAGCTTTCGTTGCTACAGATGCCTGTCTTAATCCTTTTTCTCGAATTACTTCTTTCATTCGAATCGCAACAATACTATTTGACTCTGTTATGTCACGCATCTTGTTACCTCCTTTCTATATAACAAGTTTCTTGTCACTTTGAATATTATAACAAGTTTCTTGTTTTGTCAATATGGTTTTAATAATTTTCTTGTTATTTTATATTGACATACCAAGATTTATAAAATACAATACTCATATAAATAAAAGGAAATGAGGTGGCTTAATGAGTGTAGGTAGCCGTATAAGAGAGTTACGCGAAAGTAAAAATATATCCCGAAGTGATTTTGCCAACTCTATCGGAGTTACTGTTGGTGCCGTTTCAAATTACGAAAATGAGGTCAGTTCCCCCAAAGAACCGATTTTATTTAAAATTATGGAAGTTCTTGGATGTGACGCGAATTACTTGTTCCAGGATGCTGTTCAAATGCCTACTATGAGAAATTCCGTTTCAATTGAGGAATTTAGCATCATAAAAAAATACCGTGCTCTCGATGAACACGGCAAAGAAATGGTTGATTTTACACTAGAAAAAGAATGGGAACGTTCCAAAGCGTTGGAGAAACAACTTTCATTATATTCCCAATCGTTGGCAAACGCTGCCCATGCACGTACCGATATATTATCGCCAGCAGGAACCGATACATCTGACGATGACATCATGGATGACGATAACTTTTAAGCATTTCAGGAGGTAACCTATGAATTCTTATGAAATTCTTTTATCGGAAGCCTCTGAAAACGGGCTTGTCGTAAAAGAAAAACCATTGAAATATAATAACGGACGCATAAAAGGCTCTCGCGTTGCTATCAGGCAAGATCTTTCTACCTCTGTAGAAAAAGCCTGCGTCCTGGCTGAAGAACTCGGACATCACTACACAACCTACGGAAACATTCTGGATCAGAGTGATGCTTCCAACCGTAAGCAAGAACTGCGTGCCAGAGCATGGGCGTATAACAAGCAGATCGGGTTGCTCGGTCTGATCAGAGCCTATGAGCATGGATGCAGAAACCGGTTTGAGATTGCAGAATATCTTGAAGTGACGGAGGAAGTGTTGGAAGAATGTCTGGTCTTTTATCGGAATAAGTATGGGAAACGTACGAATGTTGATAACTATGTGGTGTATTTTATACCAAATTTGGTAATTATGAAAAGAATATAGAAAGGAGTTTTCTATGAGTACCTTAGAATTTATCGAATATCTGATCCAACGTTTCAAAATCGAACAACAAAAGCGTGATCGTTCCGGTATCTACGGTTTCACGCAGCGTCTGATGGCGTACAACTCCAACAAAATTGAAGGAAGCACACTGACCGAAGAGCAGACTGCTTCTCTCTTCGATACCGGTACACTGCCAAGATCGGATGATTACTACCGGGCCAAAGACGTAGAAGAAATGAACGGACATTTTCTGATGTTCAATAAAATGCTGGATACGCTGGATGCTCCGCTCAGTCAGGAGCTGATCAAGCAGTTTCATTACGAGTTGAAAAGTGGAGTCTTCGAGGATCGTGCCAACGGATATGCAATCGGTGATTATAAGAAGCGTGCCAATATTGTAGGTATGCAAAAGACCGTACTCCCAAGCCAGGTTCCTGCAGAAATGGGAAAATTGCTGACCTGGTATGAGAGTCAGGATGTGTCTCTGGAAACACTGGCAGAATTTCATGCCAGATATGAGAGTATCCATCCATTTCAGGATGGAAACGGAAGAACGGGCCGGATGATCCTATTCCGGGAATGTCTGTGTCATAAGATCTCACCGTTCATCATCCAGGATGCAAACCGGCCGGAATATCTGGAAGCTTTAAAAGCGTACCATAATACCGGATCCGTGGCGGAGCTTACTGCCCTCTTCCGGAAAGAACAGGATTATTATCTGGATCAGTGCCAGTATTTTTTCGCTGAATAAAATAAAATTTTACCAATCGCCAACTGCAATGTGACTATTGCAGAGACAAAAATAACATACTGGAGACAATCTATGACTGATAATGAATTTAAAGCACTTATGACTATGCAAAAACATATAGATGATGCTAAAATAGAATTACCTTTAATTGGTGAAACAGGGAAAACTATTACTGTTTTCTCCGATACTACCTCTGACGTTTTTGTTATTGATTCTGATCGAAAAAGCAGAATCAGTTTAATAAAGAAAAAATTGCAAAAACGTCATATGAATACTCAAGAAAGACTTATTCGCTTAGAAATTGATGCCAGACCGCATACAAACCCAGATGGGCAAGTTTTGTCTCGAAACCACATTCACATTTTTAAAGAAGGTTATGGTTTATCTTTCGCATATGATCTGGAATCTTTTGATAATAAATTGTTCAAAGACTTATCAAGCTTCGAACAGGTCTTTTACGATTTCTGTGAGTATTGCAACATAAAAACTGATGGAACAGAAATACAAGGTGTGATATGACATGAAAACTGATTTTAAAAAAATTTATATGGATTGGTTAAATGAAAATATCGAGCAGGCTAAAGTTCGTGATAATTTATATCGTATTACATTTCCCTATTTGGATCGTAATAACGATCATACAGAAATATATATCAAAGAGGAATCTGATGGTAGCTATACTCTTACTGACGACGCAGAAACTATTAGCGAGTTAGAATTTTCCGGATTAGATATTTTCTCAAGCCAAAAGAAAAAAGATATTTTAAGTACAATACTATGCTCACATGGTATTAGTATTGATAGTGAGCATTGCTTATACGTAAATTGTGATAAGCAATCTCTTCCATCTAAAAAGCATATGTTAACTCAATGTATGATAAAAGTTAGCGATATGTTTTATCTTGCACGGCCCAATATAAAATCGTTGTTTATCGAAGAAGTAAAGGACTTCTTTACCCAAAATGAAATCTATGGTATTCCAAATTTAAGCTTTTCTGGTAAAAGCGGTTTGCTTTCGACCTATGACTTTGCGATTTCACCATCCCATAATAGTTCTGAAAGACTAATCAAAATAGTTAATAATTTGGATGTTACAAAAGCAGGATATATTACATTTCTTTGGGGAGATACTAAAGAAGTTCGTCCTGCTGGTTCGAAATTATATGTATTCATTCAAGACACAAATAAAGCAATTTCTCAAAAAGCAATTAATGCTATGAAAGAGTATCAAATTGAGCCAGTATTGTGGTCTGAAAGAAAGTCGTATATACGTGAATTAACTGCCTAAATAAAAAACCGGCTCCTGACGGCAATCAGGAACCGGCAAAAACTATGAAAGGAGGTTTTATCTAATTGGATGTAAAAGAGTACATTGATAAGCGTTTAGACGCTGAGCAACGTTGGTACAGTACAAAATCAAAGCAGGCTAAAAAGAGATATACTGTCTCTCAAGTCATTGAAATTATTGTTGCCGCTTTGATACCATTATTGTCTGGGTATGCAGTAGACAACTCCTGTATTGCGCTTGTTGTCGGGATATTAGGTGCAATTATCGCTGTTATAGAATCTATATCAAAGCTATTTAAATGGCACGAGAATTGGATTCAATACCGAACCACAAGCGAATTATTAAAATACCACAAACATTTGTATTTAACTAATTCCTATCCATACAATAACGCGCCTGAAAACGTTGACAATCTTCTTATCAAAAATATTGAAGATATCATTTCATCTGAAAATAATCAATGGAAAACAAACGCCTCCAATGATTTTAAACAAAATTCTTCTAGTTAACCGGTTCATATGTTTTTTCAAAAACATCCGGCTTACACGGGTATTGTTCTCCTCTAATACCCGTAATAATCCAATCGCCCGGCGCTGCACGCAAAGGGCCTTCCAAAGTTTGAATAATACGTTCTTCTTTGGTTTGATACGCTTCAATTACGATAGGTTTTTTGCGAAATTTCATAATCTATCACCTCACTATTAGAAAGGAATCTATATATGCCATCATTATATGATTATCGAATTTTTATCAGTCATGCATGGAAATATGGAGATGACTACATCAGATTGGTGAATCTTTTAGATGCTGCTCCATATTTTCACTACTTTAATTACTCTGCTCCAGAGCAGAAACCGCTATTTCCGTCTGGAACGCCATATACTTCCTCTGACATTGCACGGAAAATCACCGATAAAATCCGTCCAGCACAAATAACATTGGTTATTTCCGGAATGTATGCTGCTTATAGCGACTGGATGCAGTATGAAATTGATGAATCGCTTCGAATGAGAATGCCTGTTATCGGTATTATGCCCCGTGGTCAGGAACGTGTTCCCCTCTATGTTAGAGATAGAGTAGATGATCTCGTAGGTTGGAATACTTCATCAATCGTTTCAGCGATACGTCGCTATGTCTAATCTTATTATAAGTTATACTTATAATACATTCATTTTTTATTTAAGTCAACTTATAATAAAAAAACCGCTCCTGCGCCAACAAGAACGGTTTCCTCATAATCCATATGAGGTCGTATATAACGTATATATCCGAAGAGATACATACAATACTCACAAAAATATTGTATCATCTTCGGAGCAGCTATGCAAGCGGAACACCCGTTCTCTCGCTGGCTGTTATTTTTATACTCATTTTTACATAAAATAGGAAGGTGATATTTATATGGCAAAGTTAAGAAATGGCGCCCTCTATATCCGTGTCAGCACCGCCGATCAGACGGAGCTGTCCCCGGATGCACAACAGCGGCTCTTACTGGATTATGCCAAAAAGAACGGAATTATCATCAGCAAGGATTTTATCTTCGAGGAATCTGTCTCCGGTCGGCACGCAGATAAACGACCGAAGTTCCAGGAGATGATCGGGATCGCAAAGCAGGAATCTCACCCGCTGGATGTGATCCTGGTATGGAAGTACTCCCGGTTCGCCAGAAATCAGGAAGAATCTATCGTTTACAAATCACTGCTGAAAAAGAGTAATGTGGATGTGATCAGTATCTCTGAGCCGCTGATCGACGGTCCTTTTGGTACTCTGATTGAGCGAATTATTGAGTGGATGGATGAATACTACTCGATTCGGCTGTCCGGGGAAGTGATCCGTGGCATGAAAGAAAAAGCACTGAAACACGGGTACCAGACTACACCCTGTCTGGGTTATGATGCAGTGGGTGGCGGACGTCCGTTTGTGATCAACGAAAACGAATACCGGATTGTCCAGTACATCATGGATCAGTACGATCTCTATGATCAGGATGCAACCGCTATCGCCAGAAAATGTAATGACCTGGGCTTCCGGAGCAAGCGGGGGAATCTGTTCGAACAACGGAACGTGGATCTCATTCTGAAGAATCCGTTCTATGCCGGCACCGTAGTCTGGAATGGGATCTCCTTCGAAGGCAGCCACGAAACCAGATTGCCAAAAGAGCGGTTTGAAAAGCGGATTGCCCTCATGAGAGCGCGCAGACGCCCTGCCAAGGCAAGGAATATCTCCACCTGCAAGCACTGGCTGTCCGGTCTGCTCAGGTGCTCTGTGTGCGGTGCTACGCTCTCTCTGGCCGGTTCTGGAAGTTACAGGTACTTCCAGTGTTGGAAATACTCCAAAGGATTCCACAAAGGTTCCCAGTCGCTCTCCGCTGCGAAAGCAGAAGCTGCAGTCTGTGATTACTTTGACCGGATTCTCTCCGGAGCTGATTTCACGTATACTGTTCGGAACATCCCCGATCAGAAAGAAAGTGATGAGCTGGATCTGCTCCGGCAGGAACTGGATCAGATCGCCGTGAAAGAAGCCAGGGTAAAGCTGGCATATGAAAACGGGATTGATACGCTGGAGGAATACAAAGAGAACCGGCGCCGCCTGAAGGAGAGCCGGGAAGAACTGCTGGAAAAGATCGATGTCGCCACTGCTGCCACGCAGCCGGATGATTCTGACAGCCATGCCAGGGAAACGCTTCTGAAGGAGATCCGGTCTGTCAGTGAGATCCTGAAGGATCCGGCCGAATCCTATGAACGGAAAGGTCTTCTGCTGCGCTCGATCGTGGACGGAATCACCTATGATAAGGAGAAAAACCGGCTGTATTTTAACTTTTTCATTTCATGAAAAATCGCCGGGAAACCCCATTTTATAAGGGTTTCCGGCGATTTGTAGGGTATTGCAATCGGGGCCACCGTATTGTGATGCAATAATCTTCGCGATCCCTGCATCCGTTTTTGTGATATTTACCGGATATTGCAATCGTTTTTCATATATCCACATACACTAACACCTGCCTTTCCCGGATCTTTCCCATGGCCATGGCTGCATCATCCATTCCCATGAATGACAGTCGGTCTCATCGATCAGATCCATTGTCAACGGTCCGAAACGTCTGGCATATTCTTCCATCGCTTCCCGGCGTATCCCTGCCTGTTTATGGTAGTATGCCATGGCCTCCTGATCCTGTGGGTGAGTGTCCATATAAAGCAGAGTATCATAAGCTGCAAATGCCGACTGCCCGATGGTTTCCATCAGCTGTGCTTTACTTCGTTCTCCCTGGCAGGTACAGTTATTTCGTCCCATCATCGCCTGCATCCGCCTCCTTTTCCACAAAATGGTTTACAAAGTTCCGGGAAAATTGTTCCGAGCTGAAATCCACGGGCAGGTTCATATACCTTTCCGAATTTCTGCATTGGCACATATGCCATTGCCAGCGGAAGCTTCTGCAAATGTTCCTGTACGGATGTTTCCTGCATACAATCACATATATTTGTGCAGGTTTTACTGGTAGAATCCATCGGAATCATCGATTCTCTGTTTCCTGTCATATTGCCACAGGTCCGGTTTCTGCAATTACCGGAAACATTCCGGCAATTCATACGATAAGAATCCATTCTCTTCTCCTTACTTCTGAGTTTTGTTTCTCTTTATCATATGAATGTGTGCAAATTTTCGTGTTTCCGTCCTGTTCTACTTCGTCTTATTTATGATGCAGTCGCCTACCATATCCGCTACTGCCAGTGCTCCGTCTTTGTTCAGACGAACACCGTCTTCCTGATACCATTCCGGATGTTTCTGACTGTAGCTGTAAAGATCCTGAACCGTCAGCTTATTCTTTTCACCAATGGTTTCGATCGCATTTTTAATTTCTTCTACTCTTTTTGCCCTCTCTTCCATCTCTGTGCTTCCATCAGACTGTATCATCGGCGGCGTGACCAGCAAGATTTCCGGACTGCTCTTTAAATCCTGATAGCCTTTGATCAGGGATTGATAATCTTTCTGAAACGTATCGATATCCGTCCAGTTTTCCTCTGTAGTATCGTTTGTTCCAAGCATCATAACAACAAGATCAGCTTTATATTCCATACTGCTCTCATAGCGTTCTTCCTTTGTATACGGCTTTTTACTCTTTTTCTGAACCGCAGCGCCTTCCACACCGAAATTACCGATCCGATATTTTTTTTCTGCCTGTTCCATGTATTTCTGTAACTGTACCGGGTAACAGTTATCTTCCCGCTCTTCCACAGCAGTTCCAAAAGTTAATTCATCCCCTATACATGCCACTTTTAATTTTTGCTGATCCGCTGTATTTTGCATCAAATTCCAGAAAATCAATACAACTGCTACCAGTCCAAAGGCAACAGCCCGCTTTTTCTTCTTCTGTTGTTCCATTTTTCTGCTCCTTTCTGCTACTGTCTTTTTCTATTTTGTGATATCTTTTTCTTTCTGTCAATTTCATTAAAAAATACTGTCATTTTTTACAACAGATTTTACTTTTCCCCATCAATTTTCTCCATATTGTTTCTTGCATTTTTTCTCCATGACTCTTAGAATACGTATGGTTACTGATTTGTAATCATTTCACTTTTATTATAGAAAGGATTCCTCATGGACACTACTGTAAAGGCAACTGCCGTATCCGGTCATCAGCGTGAATATCTGTTTGACAATTATAAAGTATTATTGATTCTTCTGGTAGTCATCGGTCACTTTATTGAACCGAGCAATGATCAGAATCCGTTCCTCTACGAATTAAAATGGGGAATCGTGGCGTTCCACATGCCCGCTTTTATCTTTATTTCCGGATATTTTTCCAAACGGATCCCATCCTTAAAAAAAATGCTTTGTGGACTGGTCATTCCCTATTTTGTATACGAGATTCTTTATTATCTTTTATACACCTTTATACTGGACAAAGAGACCGGCTTTTATTTTACAAGGCCGAAATTTTCCCTCTGGTATCTGATGGCACTGTTCGCCTGGAGACTGTTGTCTCCTCTGATTGAGAAAATTCCAGGCTGCATGGTTTGTCAGTCATTGCCGGACTTCTTATTGGATTCACTGATTTTGGAAATTTTCTTTCCATTCCGCGTATTCTGTTTTTCTTCCCGTTCTTTCTTGCCGGGAAAAAATTTGATTCTTCTTCCCTCGCACGTTTTCGGAACCGGAAGGGATATCTGTGTGCTCTGACCATCCTGGGAAGTTTTGCCGTCTTTTTATTTACTGACAAGTACCATCACCGTCTGAATCAGAAGATTTTCTATGGACGATACTCTTACGCAGATATGGATATGAGTTCCGTCGAAGGCGTACTTGTCCGCATCGGCTGTTATATGATCTCTTTTCTTCTGATCTACCTGTTCATGCTGGTACTTCCGGCCGAAAAGAAATCCTACTCTTATCTGGGAGAGCGTACCATGGCAATCTACATCTTTCACGGTTTCGTCTACAGCTGCCTCAAATACGGTTCTTCTATTCTGACTTCGGTTGAGAGCAATCTGGAATGTCTGTATCTGCTGACATTCTGCTTCTTCCTAGTATGGTTTTTATCAAGAAAACCTTTTGTACTATTTACAAATAAGATCGCCCATCTTTTCTGATGCGCGATCTTATTTTAATTTACGCTAGAGCGTGTCTGAAAAAGGCTTTTCGTGAGCTGCGAGTCCCAATTTGTGGGAGATTTTATCCGAATGAGGGCGGCGTAGCGGGCTACGGCAACCGAAAATTAGTTTCCACTTTTCTGCGCTTCAATCTGTTCCGCCAGATCGTTGAGATACACCCAGCGATCCATTTTTTCTTCCAGCTGTACTTCCGCAGCTTCTTTTTCCCGCATAATTTCTGCCAGCTTTCCGGAATTCGTCGCATTTTTTACCATATCGTCGTTCAGCTTTTCGATTTTCTCCTCTAACACTGCTATATCATCGTCTATGGTCTCATACTCTCTCTGTTCTTTATAAGTAAACTTCAATTTGGTCGGTCGGTTCTGCTTCCAGTCCTTTCCGGTAGATCTTTCTTTCTTCTCTTTTTCTCCACCCGGCACACTGGATATCGCTCCCGTCTCTCCAAATCTTCGCTCTTTCGCTTCCCGATAGTCCGTATAACCGCCCTCGTACTGACGCAGTGTTCCGTTTCCGTCAAATTCAAAGATGCGATCCACTACATTATCCAGAAAATACCTGTCATGAGAAACCGTGATTACAATACCGGAAAATGCATTCAGATAATCTTCCAGAATCGTAACTGTCGGGATATCCACATCATTCGACGGCTCATCAAGAATCAGTACATTTGCCCCGCTGACCAGCACGGACAACAGATACAACCGCCGCTTTTCTCCACCGGAGAGTTTGGAAATCGGAGTGTACTGCATATCCGGCGTGAACAGGAACCGCTCCAGCATCTGCGATGCACTGATTCTGCCGTCTCTTGTCTGCACATACTCTCCTATCTCTTTCACATAATCGATCACTCGTTGATTACTGTCTTTGATTGGCAGCTCTTCCTGTGCCAGGTATCCGATCTTGATCGTCTCTCCTACTTCCACATGACCTTCATCCGGCTGTTCAAGTCCTGCCATAATCTTTAACAGGGTAGATTTTCCACAACCATTCGGACCGACGATTCCGAGACGCTGATTTCGAAGAACAGTATAGGTAAAATCCTTCAAAAGCAACTGATCACCATATCGTTTGGTCACATTATACAGCTCAATTGTCTTCTTACCCATCCGGGTTTCTACAGAATCCATCTCCACAACCGCATCACTGATTGGTGCTTTTCCCTGTTTTAAGGCTTCCAGTCGATCCAGTCTTGCTCTCTGTTTCGTGCTTCTGGCACGGCATCCGCGTTTCGCCCATTCCAGTTCCATCCGAAGGATGCTCTGACGCTTCCGCTCACTGGCAAGTTCCATCTCTTCTCTCTCCGCCTTTAACTCCAGGAACCGAGAGTAATTGGAATCATACCCATACATATTCCCTCGGCTGATCTCCAGAATCCGATTAGACACTTTATCCAGAAAATACCGGTCATGCGTAACCATCACCAGCACTCCTTTATATCCTTTCAGATATTCTTCCAGCCAGTTGATCATCCCTTCATCCAGGTGGTTCGTAGGCTCGTCCAACAGTAACACATCAAAATCCCCCGCCAGCACCTTCGCCAGCGCAAGCTTTCTCCGCTGTCCTCCCGAGAGATTCTCCACCTCCTGCTCCGACACTTCGATTCCAAGCTTCGTCATATTACTCTGCACCAGCCAGTCCTTATCTCCATTCCCGCTTAGCACATACGAAGCCACCGTAGCCCCCTTCGGAAAATGCGGATTCTGTGGCAGATAAGCAATCTTCAATCCATTCTGCCGAATAATCTGTCCCTGATCCGGTTCCTCCTCCCCTGCGATCATCCGCAACACTGTAGACTTGCCGGTACCATTAATCCCCACAATACCAATCTTATCCCCCTGCTGAATCCCAAACGAAGCATCCTCAAAAATAACCTTCTCACCAAAAATCTTACTGATATGCTCAATATTAATAATATTCATCCAAAACTCCTCATCAATCCTAAAATCATAACAGCACTATCTTACCATCTTTTCTCCCACTTTTTCAAGAGTCCCGGCTCTTCTTTTCTAGTGTCTGCCAAAACACAGCTAGGACACGGGACTCCAAGGTCGGCAAACACTTTGTGGGCGTTTAGGGCAAGCTTTAAGATCCGACGCTTACGCAGGCTTTCGCGAGGGTCAGCCGACCCTCGT
>OLOY01000213.1_pt1 | contig 52472 bp, 49 predicted proteins | sample 1672771 | NCBI WGS metagenome assembly OLOY01 (sample SAMEA3136722, study PRJEB25190) | human gut metagenome
ACCTGAACAAGAAGCCTTATCTATTGTTTCCTTCAAGGACTGAGAGGCCGCTTCCACAGTTAATAAATTAAATCCCAAATTAAATCCCAAATCTCCCTCTTATCTCAAACCCATGATCCATCGGTCCGCTTCCTTTTCCCAGATCCAGCATGGCGGCCAGTGCACCGCTGATATACTCTTTCGCACGATGAATGGATTCTTCCAGGGAGTATCCTTTTGCAAGATTGGAGGCGATTGCGCTGGATAAAGTACAGCCTGTTCCATGGGTATTCGGATTATTGATTCTTTTTCCGCGGAACCATGTCGCTTTTCCATTCTGGTATAAGAGATCATTGGCATCGTTCAGACTGTGTCCGCCTTTGCACAAAACTGCACAATGATACATTTCATTAATCTTCTTTGCTGCTTCCACCATATCTTTTTCTGACCGGATCTCCATCTCTGCAAGAACTTCTGCTTCCGGGATATTCGGCGTAATCACGGATGCCATCGGTAACAACTGTGTTTTTAAAGTCTCAATCGCATTTTCACTGATCAATCGGGATCCGCTTGTTGCCACCATAACCGGATCAACTACAATATTTTCCGCATGGTATTCTTTTAGTTTCTTTGATATTGTTTTTATTAACTTTTCAGATGATACCATACCAATCTTTACTGCATCCGGACGGATATCAGTGATGACCGCATCTAACTGATTTTCCAGGAATTCCGGAGATACTTCCATGATCCCGGTAACACCTGTCGTATTCTGTGCAGTCAATGCTGTGATCGCACTCATTGCATAGACTCCGTTTGCCTGCATGGTCTTAATATCTGCCTGAATTCCTGCACCCCCGCTTGAATCGCTTCCGGCAATTGTAAGTGCTGTCTTTTTTTTCATCAGTTCCCTCCAGTCTCTGCAATAGCAGTCTGCTTCTCTCTGAATCTCTTCCTGATCATCCTTACTTGCTTCATCATAGATTCCTATAACCTGGAATCCTGCCTTTTTTGCAGTGCGGACTGCATGGATAACATCCTCGAATACCAACGTCTCTTCCGGTCTGGTTCCAAGATATTCCGCTGCCTGCAGATAAATATCCGGCTTCGTCTTTCCTGCACCAGCTTCTTCACAGGTGAAGATCCGATCAAAATACTTTGCAATTTCCAGACGTTCAAACGCCATCTCTATTTCTTTCTTATTATTGGAAGATGCAATCGTCATTGGAATATTACTGTTACGAAGCTTCTCCAGAAGTTCTACCGCTCCGCTCTTCAGCGGTGCCGTTTCTTTATAATAATCGCTGATAATATCCAAAACGTTCTGTTCGATTTCATCTGTTTCCTGTGCCAGATGATAATGCTCTTTTACATATTGCGCACCTTCCTGAATACTCATTGTAAATAATATATTTCCAAGATCCGGTTCTGCCTCTATGCCGATGCTGTTCAGATAACGCACCCCTACATCTTTCCATATCCCCATGGAATCCAGCAAAGTTCCGTCTACATCGAATATTGCTCCCTTTATCATGCTTCCACCATTTCCTCTGTTAATTTTTTCAGTTTCTTCGTTGCGTTTTTTATATCTTTTTCTGCAAATATTGCACTGATCACGGCGATTCCGCAGATTCCGGTTCCAGAAAGCTCCGATACATTTTCTTTACTGATCCCTCCGATCGCAATCACAGGAATATCTACTGCTTCAGTAATTGCTTTCAATGTCTCATGACTTATATCAGCTGCATCTGCTTTTGAATCTGTATGAAAGACTGCTCCGACCCCAAGGTAATCTGCCCCTCTTTCCTGTGCGAGCAATGCCTGTCCGACCGTTTGTGCAGATACACCAATGATCTTGTCCGGTCCAAGTTTTGCTCTTACATCTCCGGCTTCCATATCACTCTGTCCGACATGTACTCCGTCAGCATCTATCTCCAATGCAATATCAACATTGTCATTGATCACAAATGGCACATGATATCTGTCGCAGAGTTCCTTAATTTTTTTTGCTTCTTCGAGGAAATGTGCTTCATCCAGTTCTTTTTCTCTCAGCTGCACAAATGTTGTACCACCTTCCAGCGTCTTCTCAACCTGACTGTATAACGTCTCACCATTTAACCAGTGGCGGTCCGTCACGGCATACAGGAGTAAATCTTCTTTCTGCATCTTTTTGCATGTATGTCCTTCCGGCTTTTTTATCTGGTCATTCTCAATATTTCTATCTGATCTCATATTTTGCTCCTTTCTCCAATGTTTCTTTATCCATATTGTAGATTGCATCAATAATACGGTTACGGTAAGTGGCATTACCATCACCTTTCTGCATATATCCCCATCCAATCTCTCCTGCCAGTCCCATCGTGCAGACGGCTGCCGCTGCTGCCTCCAGCTTCTGCTCCGAATTCGCTGCCAGGAATGCTGTCATCATTCCGGACAACTGACATCCCGTTCCGGTAATCTTTCCCATCTCCGGTCGTCCGTTGCGGATTATATAACAGCTGGCACCATCACTTACCAGATCAATTGCACCTGTAATCGCAACAATACATCCCGCTTTTTTCGCAAATGCTTTCGCAAATGCAATACCTTCTTCCAGATTCTCCTCTGTTACGGCATCTGCTACATCTGCATCCACCCCTTTTGTTGTTCCGCTTCCCTGTGCCAGTGTTTTTACTTCTGAGATATTTCCGCGTATAACATCGAATCGGACTTTCTCCATCAGTTCTACGGCGGTATTCGTCCGCAGTTCACTTGCACCTGCTCCGACCGGATCTAATAACGTCACATGTCCCAATTCATTGGCACGCGCTCCGGCTGCAAACATTCCTTCAATCGTTCTTTTGTTCAAAGTACCAATGTTGATGTTCAGACCTTGACAGATAGATGTAATCTCCTTTACATCTTCTGGTTCATCTGACATAATCGGACTTCCGCCACAGGCTAACAATACATTTGCAACGTCATTTACCGTTACATAATTGGTAATATTATGTACCAGCGGCACACTCTTTCTTACATTTTCAATACAGTTTCCTAACATTATTCTTCCTCCTGTTATCCATATATTTCCGGTTTCTTCTATTTAATACTTACGCAATGTATCGTGGCTGTCATCTGTTGTATTGTCAATATTTTTTATCACAACATAATACCCATCATTTCCGTTTGTCCTGACAAGCACACGGTCTCCGACTTTATGTCCTTGTATTGCTTTTCCGAGCGGCGATTCGATACTGATCAGTCCCTGAAGAGAATTTCCGCGGATACTGGTCACGAGACGATATGTCTCTGTCTCGTCATCGTCTTCGAAGTATACTTCCACTGTATTATTAATTCCAACTTCATCTACCTTAGATGTATCAGACACAATCTTCGCATTCTTAAGCATTCGTTCCAGATAGCGGATACGGCTTTCGTTACGGTTCTTATCCTGTTTTGCTGCCTTATATTCAAAGTTCTCGCTTAAATCACCCTGTGCTCTTGCCTCTTTTACTGCTTCCAGTTCTTTCTTACGAACAACAATCTTACGGTATTCTATTTCTTCTTTAATTTTCTTAACATCGCTTTCAGTTAACTGTTCACCCATAAAAATGCACTTCCCTTCTTATCTTTGTATATTATAATACTCTGGTCTGTACGCTGCAAATTCTAAATCAACCCATAATGCTCCATTGCTTTATAAAGCCCGTCATTCTCTACCGTATCCGTGATATACTCGGCATACGGCTCCAGAACCGGATCATGATGCCCCATGATCACCCCGTGTCCTGCAGCTTTGATCATATCAAAATCATTGCTGCTGTCTCCGAAGGCATATATCTCATCATCCTGCAGAGCCAATTCTTTCTTTATGTACGCAATTGCAGTTGCCTTAGAATATTCTTTCTGTACACATTCATACACTCCACCCAGACGGTCGATATGTTTGAAAACATCTTCTGTTTCTTTAAAAAACCTTTCTTCGTCTGCAATTTTATCTATATAAATCAGTATCTTATCAAAATCATAACCTGTATCTTCCATTGACTGCTCTCTCCCAAGTCCCAGACCAGCCATATATCTTCTACTGCTTTCCACCGACTCCAGCCTTGAGATACGGTTGGAGTAATAGATATCCTCTGTTCCTTCCAGAAAGCCTTCTACCTTGCAGTCTTTCATAGACTTTATAATCCTGCGTCCTCTTTCATATGGGATAGAATGATGAAATACTACCCGTTCCTCATATACCAAATGTGTTCCACATCCACATAAAAAACCATCGAACGGAATTCTTTTTATCATAGGCGGTACGCTACATATGGTGCGCCCGGTATTGATAAATGTCTTATGTCCGTTCTCCTGTGCTTTGCGTAATGCCACAAGTGCACTTTCCGGTATCTCATGCGTAATCTCACTTAAAATTGTTCCATCAATATCAAAAAACAATGCTGACATAACTTCCTCCATTTTTATACGAAAAAACTGACATCGTTTATTATAATTAAACGTGCCAGTCTTTTCAATAGATATAGCAATTTCATTTTATAATCTGTACGCAGGAACCCATTCCCGTATCATGATCTTACATTAATTTTCTGAACAGATCTTTCAGATCCTCTACACTGGCATCTTTCGGATTACCAGGTGCGCATGCATCTGCGTGAGCAGATTCTGCAAGGAACGAAAGGTCTTCTTCTTTCAAAGCTTCCAGTTTTGTAGGAATTCCTACGTCTACAGATAATTTACGTACCGCATCTACTGCTGCTTTTCTGTATTCTTCTACAGACATATCATCTACGCCTTCAACGCCCATCGCTTTTGCGATTTCTTTATATTTTTCTCCCGTGCATTCCGCGTTGTATTCCATAACGATTGGAAGCATCATTGCACATGCAACACCATGTGGTGTGTCATAGACAGCTCCAAGTGTATGTGCCATAGAATGTGCGATTCCAAGTCCTACATTAGAGAATCCCATTCCTGCGATATACTGTCCAAGAGCCATTCCCTCGCGTCCTTCTTTTTCATTTGCAACTGCGCTTCTTAAAGATTTGGAAATAAGTTCAATCGCTTTCAAATGGAACATATCTGTCATTTCCCATGCTGCCTTTGTTGTATATCCTTCAATTGCATGTGTCAAGGCATCCATACCTGTCGAAGCTGTCAGTCCCTTTGGCATAGAAGACATCATCTCCGGATCCACGACTGCGATAACAGGCATGTCGTGCGGATCTACACAGACGAATTTTCTCTTCTTCTCGACATCAGTGATAACATAGTTGATCGTTACCTCTGCTGCTGTTCCTGCTGTTGTAGGCACTGCAATAATCGGAACACATGGATTTTTTGTCGGTGCTGTTCCTTCCAGACTTCTTACATCCTCAAATTCAGGATTTGCTATGATAATACCGATTGCTTTGGATGTATCCATAGAAGATCCACCGCCGATTGCGATGATATAATCAGCTGCGGCTTTTTTAAAGGCCTCAACTCCATGCTGTACATTCTGGATCGTCGGGTTTGGTTTGATATCAGAATATAATTCATATTCCAGTCCTGCATCCTCAAGTACTTTTGTAACTTTCGTTGTTACATTGAATTTGATCAGATCAGGGTCTGAACATACCAAAGCTTTTTTCAATCCTCTTATTTTAACTTCTGCTGCAATCTCATTGATTGCTCCTGCTCCGTGAAATGATGTCTGGTTTAAATTAATTCTGTTTGCCATGATAACTGACACTCCTTCTATACATAATCTTTATTTGTGATGCGAAACATTTTCTTTTCCTCTTTTGTTTCGTATCTTGTTTCTTTATGTCTTAATTTTAACAATCATTTTCTTTGAATGTAAGTTACAAAGTATATATTTTGTAACATTTGCACGTTACACTTTTGTATTTTTGTAACTTTATATCTTTTATGCACAATATTTCCAAATGTATTGTGTTATTCAAATGACATTTCGCAGATACATATTTTGATATCAAAAAAAGAACTCCATCTTACAGGAGTTCTAATTTCTTAAATAATGTTTCCAGTTCTGCCGGCATCGCTTTTACCAGATTTTCTGCCATTTTTTCCGGACGTTTCTTCATATCCCCCAGTACCCACTGGGTTGTCATATACACCGAGCCCTGACAATACATCTCCAACTGGAAATGCAGATTCTCAGGAATTGGCTGTTTTGTTTTTGCCTGAATCTGATTCTCATAAAACCTCAGAATCAGCTGAAAATCATGATCTCTCAGACAATTCTGATCATCATTACGGAACGCTGCTTTGAAAAATAATTTCTCTTCCTCTATATAGTGGAACTTATTAACCAGTCCTTCATAAGCTGTCTTACCCTCTCCCATGTGCTGGAACGATTCTAACAGGATCCGGTCAAAATACCAGTTAATGAGATCGTATTTATCCTGGAAATTTCGGTAAAATGTCTGCCGCGTTGTTCCACATTCTGCCACAATTTCTTTTACTGTAATCTTTTCTACCGGCATCTTCTTCATACAGTTTTTCATGGCTTCCGCCAGACGATATTTCATCTTATCGTGTTTTATTCCTTCCACTTACATCATCCCCAGTTTATTTTTTCTGACTCTCTAGAATACTTTCGTCGTCCATTTGCTCATGTCCCAGACTTCATTTACCACATCCTGATAGAATTCCGGTTCGTGACAGATCAAAAGGATGCTCCCTCTGTATTCCTGCAATGCTTTTTTCAGCGAATCCTTTGCATCCACATCCAGATGGTTGGTCGGCTCATCCAGGAGTAAGATATTTGTATCCCGGTTGATCAGTTTACAAAGTCTGACTTTCGCCTGCTCTCCACCACTTAATACTCTGACCTGACTTTCGATATGTTTTGTCGTCAGTCCGCATTTTGCCAGTGCCGAACGTACTTCATACTGTGTAAACGACGGAAATTCCTGCCAGATCTCATCGATACAGGTAGTCTTGTTCTCGCCTTTGACTTCCTGTTCAAAGTAGCCGATCTCCAGATTCTCTCCCAGTTCACAACTTCCGGATAAGGATGGAATCAATCCTAAAATGCTTTTTAATAATGTAGTCTTTCCGATTCCGTTCGTTCCAACCAGTGCTATCTTCTGTCCACGCTCCATACTGAAATTTAATGGTTTTGATAACGGCTCATCATATCCCGTTACCAGATCATGTGTCTCAAATAACATCTTTCCAGGTGTACGGCCATAACGGAAATGAAATTCCGGCTTCGGTTTCTCTGCCGCCAGTTCAATCACATCCATCTTGTCCAGCTTCTTCTGTCTGGACATCGCCATATTTCTGGTAGATACACGTGCCTTATTACGTGCCACGAAATCTTTCAGCTCACTGATCTCCTGCTGCTGTCTTCTGTAAGCAGCTTCCAGCTGCGCTTTCTTCACTGCATAGACTTCCTGGAAGTGATCATAATCTCCCACATAACGGTTCAGTTCCTGATTCTCCATATGATAGATGATATTGACCACTTCGTTTAAGAATGGAATATCATGCGAGATCAGAATAAATGCATTCTCATAATCCAGAAGATAGCGCTTCAACCATGCGATATGTTCCTCATCCAGGTAGTTGGTCGGCTCATCCAGAAGCAGGATATCCGGCTTTTCCAATAACAGTTTTGCAAGAAGGACTTTCGTTCTCTGTCCCCCGCTTAAGTCTGTAACATCACGGTCCAGCCCCAGATCCAGAAGTCCGAGTGCTCTTGCCACTTCCTCTACCTTTGCATCGATCGTATAGAAATCGTGCAGCGTAAGCTCATCCTGAATGGTTCCGAGTTCGTCCATCAGACGGTTCATCTCTTCTTCATCTGCCGTTCCAAGCAGATCACAGATTTCATTCATACGCTGTTCTTTCTGAAGCAGCGGATCGAATGCAGATTTTAACACGTCACGGATGGTCATTCCCTTTTCGAGGACCGCATGCTGATCCAGATATCCTGCATGTACATTCTTAGACCATTCTACTTTTCCTTCATCCGGCACAAGCTTTCCGGTCACAATATTCATAAAGGTAGATTTTCCCTCTCCGTTGGCTCCTACAAGACCGATGTGTTCTCCCTTTAAAAGTCGAAAAGAAACATCTGAGAATATGGCTCTGTCCCCGAAACCATGTGTCAGATGTTCAACATTTAATATACTCATAAATTTCTCCCTGATTATTCACTTTTTTAATTTGAAAAGATGCCAGCAAACTCTCTGCTGACATCTACATTATAACGTTTCAACCAGAACCTTGCAATCATAATATATTCCGGTTTGATTCATACATTCTGTATTACATCTGCATTATATCGCTTTACAGAAAATACTCCTCTTCATCCCGCCATACTTTTCCTTCGTCATCACCTGTTCATACTGTAATTTCAGGAATGTATTCACACTTGCCACATTGTCCGGATGTGCCGTTCCAAGCAGATAATGATATCCTTGTTCTTTCAGAATCTGTTCTGACTCTTCCATCATCTTTCTCTGCAACCCCTGTCCGCGGTATTCTTTTCTTACCATGGCAATCTCCATATGTGCCGACTGCTTTCGCTGTTCTTCATCAAATTTCAGATCGTATCCGAGATTCTCATCCCCAAGATTCTTTGCCCGTGCGATAAAGACACCTGCCAGTCTGCCATCACACATTGCCTTTAATCCAAAGCCACCGGTCATCATATAGCTTGTTACTTCCTCATCGCTATCCAGACTGAACCATTCCTTATTCGGAAGTTCACTATAGATTTCATGGATCATTCGAAGAATATCCGGTATATCCTGCTCTGTTACAACTGCTATCTCATTCATATATCTTCTCCGTTCATTTTTGCTGTTTACAGTATCATACTGTAAATATGTTCATCTGTAAATAGATGAACTTTTATCGAATATGCAATGCCAAAAACCCCGTGGGACAGCTTCTTCTGCCTCACGGGGTTCTCCTTTTTCCACTAACCGTTCATTCTATCTACAGAATGCATGACGGTTCAAATGTTCCGGTAAACTTCCATGTCATATCTTCTTCTGCCGGAAGATACGTTACATTCGGTCTCCATGTTCCAACTACTACATTTTCCGAATTCACCCACAGACAATATTCTTCTCTGTATGATGTATTCAGAAGTCCCACAGAGAGATACAATGCATCTTCATCAAACGCATAAGATACCGCATGATATCTCTTCGTAAAATCATTCGGATACATATCATTACATTTCCAGTCCTTATATCCTGCAAAAAGAATCTTCTTTTCTCCTGCCACAGTAAGTTCCAGTTTTAATTCCTCTCCAACCGTTGAAATCACTGCCGACTCAATTTGTCTTGGATTCTCTGTAAACACAATTCTTTTATTTAATAGTTTCTTTGTTGCTTCATTTGTGTCTTTTTTGTCACCTTCCGGCTTCGGAAGTGTCAGATGTACCAGTTTCTCTTCCAGTTTTTCCTGTGCCTCTTCCAGATTTTCTTTTTCACACGGGATCTGAACTGCTTCTTTTATGTATTTCAGACAGATATCTGCTGCCAGATATTCCGATGCCCCTGCCGTGATTCCGATTGCAACCGGATAATCACGAAAACAGATCAGATACTGTCCAAATGCTCCTTCTGCCGCAAAAATCTCTTTTCCGGCCTTGATATGATAAGCATAATGCGTCAGTGCTTTCTTCTCATCTTCCGGAATCACAACGCGCATCTTTCCTATCTCTTCGGTCCACCATGCCGGTATCAGCTGCTCTCCATTCCATTCACCTTTTTGAAGCAGAAGCTGTGCCAGTGCAGAGATCTTTCCTGCAGTCAGGTACATTCCCCATCCACCGGTGTTGTGTCCTTCCGGACTGGTCAGCCAGTTGATCTCACCAAATCCCATCTTGTCAAATACACGCTCCTGCATCAGTGCCAGACAGTTTTTTCCCATAACCTTTGTGACAATTCTTGAAAGTGTATAACTACATCCGGAATCATAATGGAATGCTTTTCCGATATCTTCTCTTATCTTCGGCTGTTTTAACCAGTTTGTCTCCCAGTCTCTTGTAAGCTTCGAAAACCATACATTATTGCAGCATTCTTTGGAACCTGCCTGCATGGTAAGCAGATGATAGATCGTCAGATCTTCCAGTGCCGGATCGTATTCTTCCGGAAGTTCATCTCTTACATAATCAAGCAGTTTATCTTCCAGATGAATCTTCCCCTCATCGAGTGCAAATCCCAGACAAATACTTGTTCCGATTTTTGAAAGTGAATGCATCATCTGCGGCTTCTCCAGTGAGAACGGCTCCCATGCACCCTCTAAGATAACTTTTCCATCAAACCGTACTGAGATACTGTGGATTTCCACTGTCTGTTCCAGTTCCGTTAACATCTCTGTCAATTTCTCCGGATTCAGTCCCAGTTCACCTGGTTTTACATAAGTTGCCGCCATCTTACTTTTCCTCCTTTTTTACAGATGGATCCCAGAGTGAAGTCTCGATACGGATACCACCTTTCTTTGTCAAATAGATTCCGATCAGTATCAGTGCAAGCATAACAATAACCGCTGCTACTGCATAAGATACTTTAATACTGAAAATACCCTTTACAAAGATAACTGTATAAATGATGATACTTACAGTACAGAATGTATATAATGCCCCATTTGAAAAATGGAATTTATTCTTTGCCCATGCTTCCGGATATCTTTTTGGAAGTCTTGAAATTGCATATACAACAGTCACATTCATGAAGAATGTAATTACCTGGAAAATGTTTGTGATTGTTACAATGCTCATATCCGAAACGATTGGGATCAGAACAACGATCAGTGTGTATGTATAAATCAGATACGGTGCTCCAAAACGATTCTCTTTTAAAATAAACTTTGGAAGCCATCCGTCTTTTGCAGCCTGTGCAAGAGGATATCTGACATCATTGAATACACCGTTCAGTGTAGTAATGATCGCCATGATTGGTCCGCCGATCATGAAAATCTTATATACTGCACCAGGAAGGATTGCCTGCGCTGCCGGTAAGATTGTCGGTGCTCCTGCAACTTCATCATGCGGAAGCACACCGCCTGTTACCATGGCAAGCCCCACATAGATGAACAGAAGACATGGCACACATGCCATACTTGCAAACGGTACATCCTTTGTCGCTTTCTTTGCATCTTTTCCGTACCAGAGGATATTGTAATATCCATTTGCTGAGTTGATCAGAAGTAATGCAGCAAGCATGAATCCTTTAAAGCCTCCGGTAAACATCTTATCCCCAGAGAACTGGAAGATCGGCTGCTTGATCTGTGTCAGTCCAAAGATAACATAAAGTACCATCGTGATCAACAAGATCGTTGATAAGATCTTACTAACCTTTGCAAAAATATCCATTCCCAGAAGGTTTAATACAAATAAGATGCAGATTCCCACAACAGCAATTGCTTTTACTGTAATTCCCGGAAGAAGATTATTTACATACAAGCCTAATGCCAGTGCAAAAGAGCTGTTCAGGATTGGAGTTACAAGCTTCGTATACGCTACCAGTCCTCCTGCACTTACACCGGATAAATTCGTTACAATCGAGTAAGGTCCTCCTGCCACTCTCATAGTTCCCCCAAGGATAATATACGGAAATACCATAAAAAATCCCATAACGATAGCTGTCAGATATGCCAGCCATACGGAATATCCTGTCATTGCCATCGCCGGTCCGATCAATGTTACCATTCCTGATCCAATTACCATTCCTACCGCAATAGCAAAGAGATCTCCTCGCTCCAATATACCAGGCTTTGGTTCCGGAGTGTTCACGATTAAGTTCTTGTTACTCATTTTTCTCTCTCCTTTGTTTTTACTCTTATCATTTATTTTTTATTATTTATAAATGATAATGTATCCATAATCAAATCATAATTAAAAACGCCAAACTTGTCAATCATTAATCACAAGTTCGACGTTTTACATAATTTTTACCTATTCTTTTTGTGCACTATTACTTCTAAAACTCCGATAATACATCTTCTAAGCTTCGTTCTATATGCTGGTGCATCCTTCTCCATGCCTCCATCGTATCATATTTTTTCATACTTTCAATGATATCTTCATGTTCTTTTATTGACTTTTTTGCATATTCTGCTTCTGTCATCTTAACTCCAAGAGATAATCCGCTCCAGAGTTCAGAAAGCATTTTCTTCAATTTTTCATTACCGGCTGCTGTCCAAATCTCCATATGCAGAGACTGATTGAGCTTCGAATAATTCTCATAATCTTCTTTTTTAATCATCTCTTTTGAGACCGTCAGAACCTGTTCAATCCGGCTCATATCGATGTGATTCCTGCAACACAGCGCACATGCTTCACTTTCCAGTGCTGCCCGGATCTGAAAATGTTCTCTGAGTGTTGTCTCATTGATTCCCAATACCGTTGCACCTTTATTCTGCTTCAGATCGATCAGCCCGTCTCTTTCCAGAATCTGAAAGGCTTCTCTGACCGGTGTGATCGATACGCCAAGTTCCTGAGCCGTATTCTCCAGTGTCAGGACTTCTCCCTCTGTGATCTGTCTTGAAATAATCGCCTTTCTAAGTGCTGCCGCTACTCGTTCCCTTGCTGGCAGCATTTTTATTGGTTTTAAACCAAGCATTTTTATTCTCCTTATCAAAGTTTTTCCATGTACTTATATTTTATATTGTATACATTATTATCTATAATGTAAACCCTTTTCTTTAATAAGTCTTCCTCTGATTTTTACTCATATTCTCGCGTTCTTTCTCTTTTTATGTTATAATTTAAAGTATAAAACTTAAGGAGGTTTTACTATGAGCCGTATTTCCTATGCTTTTAATCATTCTGACATAGAAGCAACCGCTTATGCTCTTACCGTTCTGCCTCGTCTTGGACTTGCAGAATCAGAAGCCCAGGCAGAAATTAATTATCAACTCTGTTGTTCTGCGGCGAAAAAATTGATTAATCACGCCACAGATATTACACCCGACGAATTTCGTACCATTATTGCAGCACTCCAGGCTGCCAAACTCATCATTCTTGGTGATATCGAAGTCGATGCAAAAACATGCAGCGAATGCAAGAGTTATTTCTTTACGATCAACAAATTATTATCCACCTTTGAAAAGCAATTATTACAGGAATAAGATCAACTGAACTACAGATAAAGCTGCCGATGGCAGCTTTATCTGTATGCTTTGCTATGCAAAGAAAAACCCCGGAAACATTGCATTTCCGGGGCTGCTGTGTACTTCTTTTTTGTATATCTCGAATGATTCGTATAAATTATCTCTTTGAGAACTGTGGTGCTCTACGAGCTGCTTTGAGACCGTATTTCTTACGTTCTTTCATACGTGGATCACGTGTAAGGAATCCAGCTTTCTTAAGAACTGATCTGTAATCAGCATCAGCCTCAAGAAGTGCTCTTGCAACACCGTGACGGATTGCTCCAGCCTGTCCTGTGTATCCACCACCCTTAACATTAACGATTACATCGAATTTTCCTTCTGTGTCTGTTGCAGCTAATGGCTGGCGAACAACAACCTTTAATGTCTCAAGTCCGAAATACTCATCGATATCTCTTTTATTGATAGTAATTTTACCTGTTCCTGGTACTAAATATACTCTAGCAACAGATTTTTTTCTTCTACCTGTTCCGTAAAATTTTGCAGTAGCCATTGTAAAATCCTCCTTTTAACCTTTCTTAGAATTTCAGTTCAACCGGTTTCTGAGCCTGCTGAGCGTGCTCTGATCCAGCATATACGTGAAGTTTCTTGATCATAGATCTTCCTAAAGGTCCCTTTGGAAGCATTCCTTTAACAGCAAGTTCGATAACTTTCTCTGGTTTCTTAGCCATCATCTCTGCTAATGTAGTTTCTTTCATTCCACCTACATATTCAGAGTGATTGTAATAAATCTTCTGATTCAGTTTCTTACCTGTTACATTAATCTTTTCTGCATTAACAACGATTACATAATCGCCTGTATCAACGTGTGGTGTAAACTCCGGTTTGTTCTTTCCTCTTAAAACCTTAGCAACTTCTGATGCTAAACGTCCTAATGTATATTCCGAAGCGTCAACTACATACCATTTTCTTTCAATCTTATCTGGATTAGCCATATAAGTTTTCATTGTGGTTTACCTCCTGTGAATCATTAACATTTTCATGATAATATATCAGAATCAGCAAGATTCCGGGGCTTTGGCCTCTTACTGTTTCTCCTTTTGTCATACTTGTTTATTATATTATACTGTACCGTGTGTGTCAACTGTTTTTTGACATATTTTTCTTATATTTTTACTTATTTTCGTTGATCAAATGTACTTTTCCCGAGAATCTTCCCGTACATTTTTCATACTAAAATTTTAAATACTGTACACTATATGGTTTCAGTTCAAGCTGACCATTCATCGTAACCGTTTCCCCGGTCAGCAGATCTGCTGCCGTTCCATTCAGTTCTCCTGCATTGGCAGTGTATGGATAATCCGCAGCATTGATTGCAACGATCACTCGTTCTTTCTCTGAGCAGCGCTCGAATACCAGCTGATGATTCTGGATCACCACATTCTTATAAGCACCGTTACAAAGCGCATCACTTCCCTGACGTACACGGATCAGTTTCTTAATAAACTCCGTCAGTTCATTCGGCTTCGGCTCTTCAAAACAAGGACGAAGCGCATAATCATTATCCGGTGCTTTCTCGCCCGGCTCTGCCCATTCACTTCCATAATACAGACACGGAATTCCCGGCATCCCCATGAGCAGTCCGTATGCCAGCGGAATATGCTTTTTATTGGTCAGGATACTTGCCAGTCTGGTAACATCATGATTATCCACGAATGTCATCAGATGCTTTCCTCTGTAAATACACCACTGGTCGCTTCCGAACTGACGATGCAGGGAATGTGCGATCTCGAACATATTCATGCAATTAAAGCTGGAATATAATCCCTTGTAACACTCATAGTTCGTACAACTGTGAAGCATCTCATCATTAACAATGATATTATAATCTCCGAATAATACTTCACCAATCAGCGCAAAGTCCGGTTTCAATTCCTGTGTATAAGAGCGGAGCCGTCTCATAAAATTATGATCCAGACTGTACGCTACATCCAGACGCAGACCATCGATATCGAATTCATCGATCCAGTATTTTACACATTCCATCAGGTAATCAACGACTGCCGGATTCTGAAGATTTAATTTGACCAGTTCAAAATGACCTTCCCATCCTTCATACCAGAAACCGTCATCGTAACAGCTGTTTCCGTCAAAACTGATATGGAACCAGTCCTTGTATGGGGAATCCCATTTCTTCTCCTGCACATCCTTAAATGCCCAGAAGCCTCGTCCGACATGATTGAATACACCGTCCAGCACAATCTTTACATTATGTTTATGCAGATCTTCACAGACTTTTTTAAAATCTTCATTCGTTCCAAGCCTGCAATCTATCGTCTTAAAATCTCTTGTATCATATCCATGATTGTCCGATTCAAAGATCGGATTTAACAGAATTGAATCTACTCCTAATGTCTGAAGATACTCAGACCAGTCCATAAGTTTGCGGATACGAGGAACACACACACCGTCATTGTGCACCGGTGCCCCACAGAATCCGATCGGATAAATCTGATAAAAAATACTATTGTAAGCCCACATTACTCATCCATCCTTTCTGTGTCTGCCATAAACTATGCTCCGGCAGATCACTCACTGTTCTATTATACCACATTTCGTTCTTTAAAGACACAAAAGACACTGCCACTGGCAGTGCCTCTTGCATACTTCCCTATCTGAAAGACCTGCCGCTGGCAGGTTATTTCCTGTTATATATAAGTTTCTCTCCCCGCATGAATATGTAGAACCATACAAACAGCAGCACACCTTTCAGAATACTCGAAATCGTAATACTCCACCAGATCCCGTTCAGCGCAAGTGTTGTATGAACCAGTATCAGCGCAAGCGGAATCCTGAGCGCCGTAAATACAATACTGATCACAGATGGCGGCACGGTCTTTCCATACCCCGAAAATGCACCTGCCGTCGTAATCTCAAGACTCATAAAAAGTTGCGATACACCAAGGATCCGAAGATAATCCACTCCAAGCGGAATTACATCTTTTTCTGTAATAAAAATCCGGAATACCGGAGCCGGACAGCATATTAATAATAGCGTACAGAAAATCCCCCATACAAATACTACTTTTAATGCGCTGACATATCCCTGATAGATCCGTCTCTTCTTACCTGCGCCATGGTTCTGCGATGTAAATGAATTCACCGCTGCTGCAAAACCATCCGCTGTCATCCACGAAATTGATTCTATCTGTGAACCAACTTTCTGGACAGCCACCGCCGCATCTCCATATCCCGCGACCAGACGGGCAATGATCATCGATATTCCGGTAAACAGCATACTCTGAACAGACGTTGGAAAACCGATTCTGACGATTCCTTTCAGATGATGCAGATCCGGCTTCTTCAGATATCTTACATATTGAAAAAGTACGGTATCCTTCATCGCAAATATAAAAAACATAACTGTAACGATCATCTGCGCGGTTACCGTAGCAATTGCTGCACCTGTCACTCGAAGAACCGGAAATGGTCCGATTCCAAAAATCAGAACCGGATCCAGGATGATATTAACAACTAGTCCGGTCGTTGTTGCCAGAAATACCGGCCTGCTGTTACCGATTGCCGTAAATAATCCGGTATACGTCTGATTTAAAAATGAAAACAAGACAAGACCGCAAGTAATTTCAAGATAATATATGGCATCCCGGATCACCTGTGCCTGATTCAGATGGAAAAAATGAATCAGTGGTTTTGCCCCTAATATACAGACAAGTCCATAAATAATCCCCAAAGTCAATGTAAGCTGTAACGCGTTGGATGCATATTCTGCGGCCTCTTCACTATTAGATGCCCCAAGTGCATGTCCGACATTAACCTGCCCTCCCATTTTTGCAAGCGCGGCAAGTCCGTTGGAAAGCCACATATACATTCCTGCTGCCCCAACAGACGCTACCGCCGAACTTCCGATACGGCCGATCCAGATCATGTCGGTCATATTGTACGCCATCTGGATCAATGACGTCGCCATGATCGGGACAGCCAGTCTGGTAAGAGATGATAATACCGGTCCGTTTACCAAATCAATTTTCTTTTGCATGATTGGCTATACTCTTTTCAATACTTTCACGATCTCGCCCATATACATCGTATGATAATCCTTATCCGGATACCATTTCTCATCATTTTCCTTAACATCGAAACATTCCGGTTTCATATCCTGTGTATACTGAGTCTTGCATACGAAGATCAGATCTGCTTCTTCAACTGCAGTTGTTCCGTCTACCGCATATGGATGAAGGCCTGCTTCTTTCCATTTATCTTCTACGTCTTTTCCTGATACAGATCCGCATACGCTTAATGCTTTTCTGTAATCTTCTGACAGGAAAGAAAGCGTGTACATACCGGTCTCATCCATGAATTTCTTCGTGTATCTCTGTGGGCGGATATATGCAGTTGCGATATTCTTTCCCCACATGATTCCGACACCACCCCAGCTTGCTGTCATGGTGTTACTCTTTTTTTCATCTCCTGCTGTTACCAGCATCCACTCTTTTGAAATCTTTGTGAATGGGTTAAATTCCAGACTTTCAATTGCTACTTCTTTAAATGCCATTTCCATATCCTCCTTATCGTCTTTATGTACTCTCACAAAATTAAGTATGAAACAGTACCAAGAGTACATCTTTGCTTTTAGAATTACAGACAGTGAGTATTCACTGCCTGCAATTTTACTGTATTCTTTTATAATTATACTACTTTACTAACACTTTACGGAAGTTTTTCTTACCCTTTTTCAGGACTACGCCGTCTCCGCTTAATGCTTCTCCTGCAAATGTCTGGAATACATCTGTAACCTTCTCACCATCTACAGATACTCCGCCCTGCTGCACTGCACGGCGTGCTTCTGACTTGGAAGCTGTCAGTCCTGATTTTACTAACATCGTCAGAATATCGATATTTCCATCTGCAAGGTCTTCTTCTGTCAGTTCTGTCTTTGGCATATCTGCTGCTGCACCTGTTGAGAATAATGCTTTTGCTGCCTCCTGTGCTTTCTGAGCTTCTTCTTCACCGTGAACCAGTTTTGTAAGTTCGAATGCAAGGATCTCTTTTGCTGTGTTAAGCTGTGCTCCTTCCCAGCTGTCCATCTTGTCGATCTCTTCTAATGGAAGGAATGTCAGCATACGGATACATTTTAATACATCTGCATCTGCGACATTTCTCCAGTACTGATAGAATTCGAATGGAGATGTCTTGTTCGGATCAAGCCATACAGCACCACTCTGTGTCTTACCCATCTTTTTACCTTCTGAGTTCAGAAGCAGTGTGATCGTCATAGCAGAAGCGTCTTTTCCGAGTTTACGACGGATCAGTTCTGTACCTGCAAGCATGTTGCTCCACTGATCGTCCCCGCCAAACTCAAGGTTACATCCGTATTTCTGGTATAACTCATAGAAGTCATATGCCTGCATGATCATGTAGTTGAACTCAAGAAAGCTGAGTCCTTTTTCCATTCTCTGCTTGTAGCACTCTGCTGTCAGCATACGGTTAACGGAGAAATGTGCTCCGACTTCACGTAATACTTCGATGTAGTTCAGTCCCATCAGCCAGTCAGCGTTATTAACCATCAGTGCTTTTCCATCTGAAAAATCGATAAATCGACTCATCTGTTTCTTAAAGCAGTCACAGTTGTGCTGGATTGTCTCCGGTGTCATCATCTGACGCATATCTGTTCTTCCGGATGGATCACCGATCATAGCTGTTCCTCCGCCGATCAGTGCGATTGGTTTGTTTCCTGCTTCCTGCAGACGTTTCATCAGGCACAGTGCCATGAAATGTCCTACGTGAAGGCTGTCTGCTGTCGGGTCAAATCCGATGTAGAATGTAGCCTTTCCATTGTTGACCAAGTCTTTGATCCTGTCTTCGTCTGTTACCTGTGCGATCAGGCCTCTTGCAACGAGTTCTTCATAAATTCCCATTTTAAGATTCTCCTTTTTATTATCATGATTGATCATTTACAGATTTCTCACTTTTCTTAAAAGCCTTTCCTGTTATTCCCCGGTAAATGCAAAAAATCCTTACCCAACATTACATTGGATAAGGACGATATTAACCGTGGTACCACCTTATTTTACTGATTGCTTACGCTTTCAGCCTCATTCAGTCTGCGTGTTCACAGACCTTTGCACGATAACGTGTGCCTGACGTCACAGCCTACTTCCGGAAATACTTGTGAAATTAATATTCCACATTTTCATCCGTTTCGGTGTGCGGCTCCAAGATGTATTCGTTCTTCACTCTTTCATGCGCCTCTCATCAACCGGCAGCTTTCTGTATGGGTGTGTGGATCACTACTTCTTCTTTTCTAAGCCTTTGTGATATCTGTATATTATTTTTCTGTCTGTGTTAAAGACTAACTGATTTCGAGTATTTTGTCAATATGCTTCCGCTAATTATCTGCCAAAAACCGCATCAACTCTCCGGCAATAATTTCATTCCCACCTTCCGTCAGATGAATACCATCTGTCGTGATATTTTCATATCCGGCTCTTCCTGCTGCCGATATCATAAGATCCTGTAATTCCAGAAATTCCACATGATATCTTTCTGCAATTCTTTTCTCAATTGCTTCTGCCTGTCTGATTCCCGGAATCCAGTTCGCATACTTTCTTGGATAAGGAAAGATAAATGGTGCCATACAGATAATTCTTGCACGGGTTCTCTCCGTAAGTTCTCTTAGAACGGATTCATAGCCTGCTTCAAATTCCTGTTCTTCCAGACTTTTTCCTGTATTCATCATGACTCCGACATCATTACATCCGATCAGCAGGCTCACAATATCCGGCTGTCTTAAAATGCAGTCATGCTCTAACATACGCTTTACACCCTGGATTGTGAAACCGTCATGTCCACAATTCACAATGTCGTACTTTTTCCCTCCGCCGGTACTGTGATTCAGCTTTTTATCCACCATATCCACATAACCGTTCCCCAGTGGATTTTCAGAAAAGCAGTGCTCTGCGTCTGTAATGCTGTCACCTAAAAATATAATTTTCTTCATTTTTCCTATCTATTTTCCGTATTCGATTACATACGTTAATGCAAATCCACGAATTCTATTATAGCTCCCGGCCATCCTTAATTACCATCTTAAGCTCCAAATTCTCGTCTAATAATACGATATTCGCTTTCTTTCCCGGTGCGATCGAACCATATGTATCTTCAATTCCAAGACTCTTAGCCGGATTGATCGTCGCACATGCTACAGCCGTCTCAAGCGGGATCTCCATCTTCTTAACTACCGTACGCATGCAGTCTGCAAGGTTTGTAACAGATCCTGCAAGTGCTCCATCGGATACCAGTGTTGCATGATTACCGACTACTTTTACATCCAATCCACCAAGTGTATACTGTCCGTCCGGCATTCCGGTCGCACGCATACTGTCACTGATCAGGATCATACGGTCTGCTCCCATCATCTTGAACGCTGCTCTCACCATTGATGGGTGGATATGTACACCGTCACAGATAATCTCTGCCATTACATGTGCACTGTCGGACACTGCTCCTACAACACCCGGTTCACGGTGAGTGAATGCAGGCATCGCATTAAAGAGATGTACGGCATGATTTGCTCCGGCATCGAATGCTGCTTTCGCATGTGCATAATCCGCATTGGTATGTGCAAGCGAAATGTTCACTTTATCTTTCATTGCTTCTACAAATGCAACTGCGTCCTCGCTTTCTTCCGGCGCAAGTCCTACAAACTTCACAAGTCCTTCCGAAGCATCAAGGAATCTCTGACAAATGGCCGTATCACAAGGCATGATATTTCTTTCATCCTGCGCTCCTTTTTTCACCGGGCTGATGAACGGGCCTTCCATGTTCACGCCTACAAGATCCGCTCCCTTCGGATTCTGTTCTTTTTTGTATTCTGCTGCTGTTCTTAAGATATCTTCCAGTTCTTCTACCGGAAGTGTCATCGTTGCCGGTGCGATTGTTGTAACACCCACAGAAGCCTCATATTTTGCAATATTTTCAATAGCCTCTTTACTGTTATCACAGAAGTCATCTCCCATACACCCGTGGAAATGCAGATCGATCAGTCCAGGAATTGCGTATGCCCCCTGTCCGTCAATGACTTCTTCCCCCAGCATATCCGGTACGTTTTCTGTCGTGTAAATGCTTTCGATTTTGTCATCGTGAACAACAATGCCGCCTGCTGTAAATTTTTTGTCTTCTGTATAGACAATTACATTTTTGATTATCATTTTATATATCCTCCATTTTATTTTAACATTCTAAAAACTCCTGTGCATCCCTTCTCCTTCTTCCAGTGCACGCAGTGTATTATCATGCAGAACTTCTTTTTCATATTTATCCTGTTCCAAATAGTAAGAATAGATAATATCAAGCATGACCAGAATCGGGAACTGCGGTGAGATTACATTCCCATGATTCAGGTGTCTGAGTGATGGAATCAGAACAACTTCTGTGCAGAACTGCTCGAAGCCACCCCGGCTGTTCGCCGTAAAAAGAATCGTTTTCGCACCTTTCCGATATGCTTCTTTCAGAAGAAACAAGACCTCTTCCTTGGATCCGCTGATACTGATTCCGAATACGAGGCTTCTTCTGTCCTGGAATACCGCCTGCATACGCATCATATCTCTTTCTACCAGCGAATCAATATCCACACCGATTCGCATAAAACGCAGTTCCATCTCTCTTGCTGCCAGACCGGAACTTCCGGTTCCGCACACAAACACACGCTCCGCCTGATTCAGATATCTGCTGATCCTTGCAATCTGCGCCTCATCCACCAGACTGTAAGTCTTATTCAGAAGTTCCTGATACGCATTCAGGATCATTCGCGTATTACCGGTAATGGATTCCTGCTTTTCTACAAATGTCTCTTCATACTGATAGATGAATTCTCTGTATCCGCGATATCCGCATTTCTTCGCAAATCTGGATAACGACGCTTCTGATACGAAGAGTCTCTCGGAAATGGATTTTGATGAAAAATCCACTTTCTTTCTGTTTTGTATGAAAAAATCTGCGATATTCCGTTCCACTGTCGTAAATTTATCATAATTCGATTCTATGATCGGAACGACTGATTTTACATAATATTCCATATCTTACTATTCCTGCTTCTTTATTTTATAACTCCGGACTATGCATGTCTTCCCTGAAAATGATAGAATGCGCCTAACATACCAGCATTGTTCTGGTTTTTGGCAAATGCGATACTTGTATGCTCCCACATGCTGGACACCAGGTATTTTTCCACTGCTTTTTCAATCTTGTCCTTCAGGAATGCTTCCTGCGCCATGATTCCGCCGCCAAGTACGACAACTTCCGGATTCACTACATAGCAGATATTGGCAATACCTTTCCCAAGTACATCCGTCATCTCATCAATTGCACGGTTACAGATCTTATCACCTTTTTTTGCCTCTTCAAAAATGTGATATCCGCTCCAATTTTCTGCCGGTTCTCCCTTCCATGCAGCAACCTTCTTCGTCAGAATACTGGCTGCTCCGAGTGTCTGGAAATCGCTGTCATCCATATGCATATATCCGACTTCACATGCGCTGTTACTGAATCCGTGGAACACCTCGCCATTCAGCAAAATACAGCCGCCGATTCCGGTTCCGATCGTCAGCATCACAGCCGCCTTACTTCCTGCCGCCGCTCCTGCTTTGTACTCAGCAAGTCCCGCACAATTCACATCGTTTTCCACTTCACATGGAATTCCGAATCGTTCTTCTACCGTCTTTTTGAATGCCGTTCCGATATAATTCGGGATCAGCGGTGCCGAATAGAAGATTTCCCCTTTCTCAATGTCAACCATACCGGCTGTAGAAATACACACACCTGCGTCTGCCTCTTCTTTTAATGCTTCTACGATACCGATGACTTTATCAAGGATCGCCGGTCCGCCTTTCTGCGCTTCTGTCTTCATTTCTTTCTTTAACAATACTTCTGCATCTTCGCTCACAATACCATATTTGATTGCTGTGCCGCCGATATCAATACTAATATATTTTTTCATCTCTGCTTTGCCTCTTTCACTTTCCTTCATTATACTCGTTCAGCCAGAAAAGGGCAAACCGTTCTTTTATGGTTTGCCCTCGACTTTTTCTGATTAAATCTTTACTTTAAATATTGCCTTTTTAATGGTTTCCGGTTCCTGAACCTGAACCGCTGTTCTGTGTCCGTCACTCGGATAACAGATCAGGAAATCTCCATCTGTCAGGACTACGGAAGAATTCTTTTCCCCATCCATCGGAAGAAAATCATCTTTTTCCACAAAATCTTTTAATTCCATATTCTGAATGAAGTTCAGATCGATCTGTTCATTTCCATGGATCATTACATGGACGTCCAGATAATTTTTATGTGCTTCCCAGAAACGTTCTTCCGGTGTTGTTGTTGTATATTCTACGATATTGACAAACAGTCTGTCACCATCGATTTCATGACTTCCCTTTTCATAAGATGCAAGGTCGTGTGTCTTTGCATATTCAAAGCACTCTTTTACCTGTTCTTCTAAGAATGGGAATTCTGATAAATTATTGATATTTCCAAAAATCACGAAAATCGTCACTCCTTCTTAGTTTTTGTAAATGGTTGTGTTAGGAGCAGGTACGGAATTGTCTCCTTTTGCCTTTCTCCAGATAATACTTGCCGGGATACCAATTACCAGTGATACTACAATTGAGATGATTGAGTATGACCAGATTGATACGTGATCAGCAGGTACGAAGTATTTGATGTATACCATTACGCCTGATGCAACGATGAATGCACATACTGCACCAAATGTATTGGCAACCTTTGTAAATGCTCCAAGGATAAATGTTCCGATCAGGATACCAAGTACCAGTCCCATGAATCCATTGAACCATTCGTATGCAGATTTTACTCCGCCGTTAGCCAGTACCATAGCAACTACGATTGCGAAGATACCAACGATCAGAGATACATACTGTCCGATCTTTGTCTGTTTCTCAAAGCTTAATTCTTTCTTAGAAAGTCTTGCCTGGATATCCAGTGTCCAGCTTGATGCTACAGAGTTCAGACCTGTAGAAAGTGTAGACTGTGCTGCTGCATAAATAGCTGCTAACAGAAGTCCTGTTACACCAACCGGAAGCTCAAATGCGATGTAAGATGCGAAGATCTGGTCCTGAGCTGCTGCCGGTGGAAGTGTATTCTGCTGATAGAATACGTATAATCCTGTACCGATCAGGTAGAATACTGTTGCGATGAAGATTGATAATCCTCCGTTTGCAAGCATCATTTTGTTCAGTTTCTTTGTATCAGTTGTTGTTGTAAAACGCTGTACAATATCCTGGCTTGATACGTAAGATGCCATTGTATTGAATCCGGCACCAACGATCATGATGAATACGCTGTCTTTAAAAATGTTAGCATTGAAGATCGGCTGATCTACAGCAAGGAACTTATGCTCTGTTGTCAGTGCATGTGCGATTGCTCCAAATCCACCATCTAAGTGTGCTAACAGGAAGATCAGTGCAAATGTAACACCGATCAGAAGTACAGATCCCTGGATGAAGTCTGTCCAAAGTACGGATTTCAGACCTCCTGTGTATGAGTAAATAATAGCAATGATACCCATGATAATGATCAGTAAGTTTACGCTGATTCCAGTCAGACTTCCAAGTACCATACATGGAAGGTACATGATGATTGACATACGTCCGATCTGGTAAATGATGAACATTACAGCTCCAAGTACACGAAGTCCTTTGCTTCCGAATCTCAGTTCCAGATAATGATATGCTGTATCAATATCCAGTTTGCTGTAAATTGGCAGGAAGAATTTAATCGTGATCGGGATAGCTAACAGCATACCAAGCTGTGCGAACCACATGATCCATGTTCCTGCGTATGAGTTTCCTGCTAATGACAGGAATGAAATCGGACTTAACAGTGTTGCGAAAATTGATACGGAAGTTACCCACCACGGTACAGTTCCGTCTCCTTTAAAATACTCTTTTCCTTTCATTTCTTTCTTTGCGAAATGAAGGCCGGCGAACAGTACAGCCGCGAGATAAATTACTAAAATGACTAAATCTACTACGGTAAACCCTTGCATCGTCTCTCTCCTTACAGATATTTTTCTTTCACGTATTTTTTATATAATCTTACAGATATTTAGCTTTTGCGTCGCGAACCATCTTAGCTGCTTCTTCAACGATAGCCATGTCTTCTTCTACTAATGCTGGCAGTGGCTCTCTTACTCCGCCAAGTTCCAGACCTTCGTTGATCTTTAACATAGCTTTAATCACTGCGTACATATTTCCGTGTGCAGAGCACATCTTATAGATAATCTCATCACAAGCATACTGGATTTCTCTTGCTTCTTCCATCTTTCCGGCTCTTACATACTCGTCTAATTTCAGATATAATTCCGGCATAACTCCGTATGTACCACCGATTGCTCCTTCAGCTCCGATGACACGTCCACTCATGAACTGCTCATCTGGTCCGTTGAAGATGATGTAGTCAGGGCCTGCTGCCTGTTTGAACATCTGGATATCCTGTACCGGCATAGAAGAGTTCTTAACACCAATTACGTTAGGATTCTTTCTCATCTCTGCGAAAAGTCCCTGTGTAAGAGCTACTCCTGCAAGCTGTGGAATGTTGTAGATTACGAAGTCTGTGTTTGGTGCTGCTGCACTGATGTCATTCCAGTACTGAGCAATTGCATACTCTGGCAGGTGGAAGTAGATCGGTGGGATTGCTGCGATTGCATCAACTCCAAGGCTTTCTGCATGTCTTGCAAGCTCCTGGCTGTCTTTTGTGTTGTTGCATGCAACGTGTGCGATTACTGTAAGCTTTCCTTCTGCTGCTTTCATAACGTTCTCAAGGATGATCTTACGGTCTTCTACGCTCTGGTAGATACATTCTCCTGATGAACCGTTAACGTATACACCTTTTACACCTTTTTCTACGAAGTACTTTGTCAGTGCCTGTACGCCTTCCGGACTTACATTGCCTTCGTTGTCATAACATGCATAGAATGCTGGGATTACGCCTTTGTACTTTTCAAGATTTCTCATGGTTTCTTTCTCCTTTTCTTTGTCTTTTTATATAAATTTAATTTAATAAGTTCCTTGCGGAATTATCTTTCCATTTCTTCTACAAATGATTTTGTGATCAGCTGTGGTCTTGTGATAATAGACCCTACAACGACGCTGTATGCACCAAGCTCGATCACATGTTTTGCTTTTTCCGGTGTATTGATGTTACCTTCTGCGATCACTCTGTGTTTTGCTTTTGCAACAATCTTTCTTAAGATTTCGAAATCATTTGCCTCGATCTTATCGCCTTTACTCTGCTCTGTGTAACCAACCATCGTAGTTCCGATAAAATCAAATCCGAGTTCATCGGCATGCAGTGCTTCTTCTACAGTAGAGCAGTCTGCCATAAATAACTGATCCGGATATTTTGCTTTTACTTCCTTAAAGAACTCATCCAGTGTCTTTCCGCCTGGTCTCTTAGAAATAGTAGCATCCATAGCGATGATCTCCGGTTTTACTTCCATCAGTTCTTCGATTTCTTTCATCGTTGGTGTAATGTAAATATCGCTGTCATCATAATCTCTCTTTACGATTCCGATGACCGGAAGGTCAACCTGTGACCGGATCTCCTTGATATCTTCTTTTGTATTTGCACGAATTCCACTAGCACCTCCCTGCTTTGCAGCCAGTGCCATTCTTCCCATAATGAATGAAGAATGTAATGGTTCATCCGGTAATGCCTGACATGATACAATTAATTTACCCTTCAGATTTTCAACTTTCTGATTCATTTTTTTGTTCCCTCCTTCGTTCTGCAATCAGTATAGTATTGTTCGATTTTATTTTCAAGTACCTTTGCAGTTCTTGAAACTTCTTTCATCCTTTTCAATTCTTCTCTTTGTTTTGCCTATTTTAAAATCCGTTTTTTATGCAATATGCACAATTCCAGGTAGTTTCTTTCCAGTTTTGAAAGTAGTTTCAGTTCATGCTATTTTACTTGAAAATTCATTTATAATGTATATACTGATATTCAGAAACAAAAAAACAATAGAATAAGGAGAGATTTTATTATGGTAATTTATAAAGCAAAAGACTATCAGGATATGAGCCGTAAGGCCGCAAACATCATTTCTGCACAGATTATTATGAAGCCAAACTGTGTACTTGGACTTGCAACCGGATCTTCACCGGTCGGTACATATAAACAGCTGATCGAATGGTATAAGAAAGGGGATCTTGATTTTTCTCAGGTTACAAGCGTGAACCTCGATGAATACAAAGGACTCAGTCCGGAAAATGACCAGAGCTACAGATATTTCATGAACACCAATCTTTTCGATCATGTAAATATCGATAAAACACGTACTTTCGTTCCGAACGGACTGGAAGCAGATTCTGACAAAGCCTGCAGTGAATACAATGAGATCATTCGCAAACAGGGCGGCGTAGACCTTCAGCTTCTCGGTCTTGGACACAACGGACACATCGGATTCAACGAGCCAGGTGCTGCTTTTGAAAAAGAGACACACTGTGTAGATCTGACAGAAAGTACAATTGAAGCCAATAAGCGTTTCTTCGAATCTGAAGATGATGTTCCGAGACAGGCTTATACAATGGGAATCAAGAATATCATGCAGGCCAAGAAAATTCTGGTTGTTGTAAGCGGAGAAGATAAGGCGGATATCTTAAAAGAGGTCTTATACGGACCAATTACTCCGGAAGTTCCTGCTTCTATTCTTCAGTTACATAATGATGTTACGATTGTAGCTGATGAAGCAGCACTCAGTAAGATTGATATGTAATATGAATAAAAAATCCCGGTAGGTGAATCAGACATTTTTGAGCATCCAGCTCATTGTCATTTCTCATACCGGGATCTTTTTCTGTATTCGATTATGTTTGCGGCAGCCGGACTATTTTTGTAAAGCTGCTGCTTTTTTTCTTCCTGCAATGATCAGTATAGCGGATATCACTACAATCGTGCCTGCCAACAGCTGAGAGACCGGAAGTCCAACTTTTGGCAGCAACAGCTGATCGGTTCTAAGTCCTTCGATCCAGAGTCTGCCAAGACCATACCCCAAGAGATAGATCAGGAAGACTTCCCCATCGAATTTCTTATGCTTGCGGTACAACAGCATGATGATCAGCACCATCAGACACCACAGGGATTCGTACAGGTAGGTCGGATGAACCTGAATATACATGACTCCTTTGACTGTCTCGGCATGATTCCACATCTTTGTTGTGATGTCCGAACTTCTTACCGCATCCACCGGAAGTCTCATAGCAAACAGTCCATTCGTATATTCCCCAAAGGCTTCTCTGTTGAAGAAGTTCCCCCATCTTCCGATCATCTGTCCGGTGATCAGACCAAATCCGCCGGTGTCAAATAACAGAAACGGTGATAATCCTTTTATTTTTGCAAATATAAATACTACAACAATTGCCGTGATCACACCGCCGTATATGGCAAGACCGCCCTCACGGATGTTAATGATACTCTTAATATCGTCTTTATACATATCCCAGGAGAAGATTACATAATATGCCCTTGCTCCGATAATTGAAAAGATAACTCCATATATTGCCAGATCATAATAATCTTCTACGTTCTGATGCGTACGCTTTGCTTCCATTACCGCCATCATAAGTCCCGCAAGTATTCCGATTCCTATGACGATTCCATAATATGCGATATCGAATCCAAAGACTGTGATATGATCGCCGACAGATTTTAAATGAATTCCCAGATTAGGGAAATCTATGGTTCTGTGCATTGAAACAGCCCCCCTCTTTTCATCCATCTATTCCTGATTATACATTAAACCGGAACAGCATGATATCTCCATCTTTTACCACATAGTCTTTACCTTCCAGACGGATCAGACCTTTTTCTTTTGCTGCTGTGTGGCTTCCACACGCGATCAGATCATCGTAAGATACAACTTCTGCACGGATGAACCCACGCTCAAAGTCAGAGTGGATCTTCCCTGCTGCCTGTGGTGCCTTCGTTCCTTCTGTGATTGTCCATGCACGAACTTCCGGCTCACCTGCTGTCAGATAGCTGATCAGTCCAAGCAGCTTATAACTTGCTTTGATCAGTTTTTCCAGACCTGATTCCTTTAATCCAAGATCCTCCAGGAACATTTTCTTTTCATCATCATCCAGTTCTGAAATCTCTGCCTCAATCTCTGCACATACAACGAAAACTTCGCTCTGCTCACCTTTTGCATATTCACGGACAGCCTGTACACCTTCGTTATTGGCCGCATCATCTGCAAGATCATCTTCAGATACATTTGCCGCATAGATAACCGGTTTGTATGTCAGAAGATTATAGCTTTCCAGCCATGCCTGTTCTTCCTCGTCATCTGCTTCTTCGAATGTCTTTGCAAGCTTTCCATCTTCCAGATGCGCCTTGATCTTGTTCAGAAGTGCAAGCTCTTTTGCTGCAGATTTGTCATTTCTTGCAACTTTGGAAACTTTGGAAATTCTTCTTTCCAGGATCTCAAGGTCAGAAAAGATCAGCTCTAAGTTGATCGTCTCGATATCACGAAGTGGGTTGATGCTTCCGTCTACGTGTACAATATTGCTGTTCTCGAAGCATCTTACTACGTGTACAATAGCATCTACTTCACGGATATTGGCAAGGAACTGGTTTCCAAGACCTTCTCCTTTGGAAGCTCCTTTGACAAGTCCGGCAATATCAACGAATTCAATTGCTGCCGGGATGATCTTCTTGGTATGATACATCTCTCCCAGTACATTTAATCTCTCATCCGGTACGGTTACGACTCCTACGTTCGGGTCAATGGTACAGAATGGATAGTTTGCTGATTCTGCGCCTGCCTTTGTAAGTGAGTTGAACAGTGTACTCTTTCCTACATTTGGTAATCCTACGATTCCTAATTTCATTTTTTTATTTCCTCCTATAAATTCCTTGATTTCAGCATACTTATTTTTGCAAGTGGACCATTTAGTGGGCCATTATTTTCTCTTTCCAAACCAATCTACAAATCTGGCTGAGTATAATCCCGTACTTTCCTGGGTTATTCCCTTGCCAAGTTCTTTGCCTTTTAAATCTTTTCCCATATTTCAGCTTCTCTCATAAGAAGCCCTAATACAGTAACTTATATTATACCATAGCATCTTATCTTTGTGAATATTCATTTTTATCTCATCTCCTGTTTATGATAGCTCTTTCCCTTCGTTTCTTTTGCAATAATTTCCATTATTTTAGCCATCGCACTTGTCTCCTTGCTCCCATGTGTTTTTGTTCGCAATCATTATAATTGCAGCCCCGATACATCCAACGATGTTTGGAACGCTCACAAGTGAAAATATTCCAGGATTACAGATCCCATCTATCGTATACTGGATTGTTTTATCCAACCCGTCCCTTGCAAGCTGCAAAGCAGCATATAACAAGACCATATGCTAAAACAAACAGGTTCCTTCTGCCCCAGAAATTAAACTCGTTTTCCACTATTTACCATCATATCTAACATATCATCCTCTTCGGGCGTACGGTCGGTTTTATTTGCCAGTCCTTTTCCGGCGGTTTTAAAATAGCATTTTTATCCCTGACCTCTTTTAGCTGTGTGCCTGTCTGTCCCATGCCGATGCCACAGACTGCACGCACTTTATACAATTTTGCTGCCTCTTTATATCCTTTGATTCCTCCTGCCATAATCCAGCCGAGATAAATGATTTCACTGCCGGAAAGCACCTTGTTTTTTGCCTGCTGTAAACTATGTACCGGAAGATTCAATTCATTTCCCAGTAATTGTGCATACTCTGCTGTGCTTCCGGTATTTGATGTATATATGATTGCTTTCATTCTTATCTGACCTCCCATAATATAAATGACGCAGTGCAAAACTGTAATATTACAATCTGCACTGCGTCTTAAGCGTCTGGCTCTTATTTTACTGTTTCATTTCTTCTACAATTTTGTCCAGCATCTGTTCAAACTGACATTTCACTTTCGCCTTATCTGCTGCTCCATCATACACACTATAATAGATAAACATATTTGCATAAAATTTAACTGCATTCTCCTCTGGATTTTTTATTTCCATATTTTTGAACAGGTACTGCACGTATTCTGCCGGTCCGGATACCAGATATTGCTGATATAAATTCTGCATCTCTTCACTGCGAAACTGCTCTATTGTGAGCATCTTCCGAAACGATGATGCAAAATCATCCTCTGTCCAATATTCATACATAGATTTGCTGTATTCCACCAAATCATCCAATGATACTGTCTCATACTTTTCAGGCGTTTTCTCTTTATCCTCTTGTGGCATATCATATTCTGTTGCCTGTTCGCCATCCTGCTGTTCCATACGCTGCACAATACAGTCAAAAATATCTCTTTTGCTTTTGTAATGACGGTACAATGCCCCTTTTTTCATATCAAGCTCTCCTGCTATCTGGCTGACTGAGACAGCCTCGTAACCCTCTCTGGCGAACAAATGCAGTGCCACAATTAATATTTCCTCTTTCCTATTACCCATGCACATTTCCTCCAAAACAAATAAACGACCGTTTACATCTTAACGATAGTAATCGGTCGTTTATTTGTCAAAACTTTTCTTTTTGCTTATATTATCTCTTTTTATAAATCAACAGCTCTGGATTTTCACCAGCTTTCTCATATGTACATACCAGAATAAAATCCATACTTGCCAGGATACCGAAACACCTGTCTCCTCCAAATTCAGACTCCAGTTGATTTCCCAGATATGTTTTCTGATCATCAAGGAATTTCACTTTTTGTCCATTAGGCAGAGTATATTCCAGATTCACATATTTCCCCACAAGTGCATTTAGTTTGTCTACCCTTGGAAGTCCGTCTATATGCAGATCATTAATTTCATTTATCAATTGCTTTTTAAACTCTTCAAACTGCCCATTGTCACTAAGTTCATCATACCTTTTCCAGTAATCTAACTTTGGAAGCATTTCTTTCAGATAAGAACGTGCCTGTTCTTCGGTAAAGTTTTCATTTACCATATTCTTTACACATACATCAATCAATTCATCCATATCATTATATGTGTATGTTCCATCTGCATAACACCATTTACAATACTCCTCATTTAATGTGCCATCCTTATCACGTCCCAATATGGAATCATCATTAATTGGCATCCCACAGCACTGACAGATCAGCTTTCTGGGTTCTCCCAAAAGCGTATTGATGGAAACATCAAATTCTTTCGATAAGAGCTTAAGTGTATCAGTATTTGGAACCGTATCTCCATTTTCCCAGCGTGATACTGCCTTGTTACCATGATTTTATCTGCCAGTTCGTCTTGTGACATTCCTCTTTCTGTACGAAGTTTCAAAATAATATTTTTTGTTTCCATAGTCATCACCTCCATAAGCATATCATATAGATAAATTCATGTTCTGAAAAGCAACCTGCTGTTGCCATACCCTGTCTATATGATTTAATTATCACTCTTTGGTCATGACTTTCCTGCACCAGGTTCTTGTCTTACAGTGAGGACATTTTTTCAAAAACTTACATGAATTTATATAGAGTTTTATCTGTCTTTCGTTTCCATCAGAATCACAATTCCATTCAGGAAGCTGATTGTCACTTCATCCTCCTGGAACTGATTGCTGACGCAAAGGCTGTCATATGGTATCAGTGTATGATTCGTCAATGGATACTTTGCCCCTTTGATACTGAAACCAAATACTTCCTCGCCTAACGGAAACACAGAAAAATACGGTCCGTAAGTTTCTCCTTTTCTCAGATGGGTTTCCCCGCCTCCGATCAGACGGATCTTATTCTGTCGATCCATGATCACAGCATTAATTCCGGCTTTAAACGGGATTGCAAGGCTCTGAACATTTGCCCAGAGGTGATCGATACGACCTCCGGTTGCTCCCAGGATCAGAATCTCACCTGCCCCTAATGTCATAGCCAGTCTGATTGCAATCTCTGTATCAGATGCATCTTTTACCGGATTAAATTCCCTGATCGGAACATCTGTCTCATTACGGTAATAATCTCCAATCTCTTTTTTTACACTGTCAAAATCTCCGACAATATAATTTGGCAGAATCTGATGACTGTAAAGGAACTCCATACCTTTGTCCACACCGATCACATACTGGTTTTCCTCTTTTTCAAGGATTGATAATACAAATTCTTCTTCCAGCTCCCCACCGCTGATAATCACAATCTTCTTATTCATAACTTTTCAATATCTCCATGAATTTTGCAGTATTTTCCCCGGCATCTCCTCTGAACACAGCAGAACCGGCCACAATTACATTTGCACCTGCATCCAATACTTCTCTGACATTCTCCACATAGATTCCTCCGTCTACCTGAATATCTGTCTCCAGATTTTTTTCATTCAGCATCGCACGGACCTCACGGATCTTATCCAGTGATTCCGGAATAAATTTCTGTCCGCCAAATCCCGGTTGCACGCTCATGATCAGGATCATCTCCACGTCTTCCATATATGGAACAAGCTCTTTTACATCTGTCTCTGGATTAACAGCCAGTCCTGCCTTCATGCCACATGCATGGATTTTATCCAATGTCGTTTTTACGTCTTCACAGGCCTCCAGATGTACCGTTACATAGTCAGCTCCCGCCTTCTGGAATGCTTCTACATAGCGGATCGGCTCCTGCACCATCAGATGTGCATCCATGAATTGCTCCGTTGCATCATGGATTGATGCCAGAACCGGCATACCAAATGATATACTTGGTACAAACATTCCATCCATAACGTCAAAATGAATATACGCTGCCCCATTTTCTTCTGTCTTCTTCATTTCCTGACCCAAAACTTTGAAATCTGCCGCCAGTATTGACGGTGACAATACATAGTTCCTCATCAGTACCTCCTTTTATTCTTCAATTCCTCATACATTTCTATATAATTCTGATAACGGATTTTATGAATTTTATCCTCTTCCAGAGCTGCCTTTACGGCACACCCCGGCTCATGCACATGATCACAACCGTTAAACTTGCACATTCCTTCGTATTTTCGGAATTCCGGAAAGAAGTACTTCAGATCTTCTTTTTCATAATCATTCACATATAACGAACTGAATCCCGGTGTATCCATGATATATGAATTTTCATCAATGGCGAACAATTCCGAATGTCTGGTGGTATGCTTTCCCCTCTCAATCTTCGTACTGATTGCCCCTGTCTCCATATCTGCCTCCGGCTGCAGAATATTAATGATCGAAGATTTTCCCACTCCGGACGGACCTGCGATCGCTGTTGTCTTTCCTTTCAGAAGTTCACGTATAGTTTCAATCCCCCGTTCTTTTTTCGCACTGACAAATACCAGCGGATAACCGCATGATTCATAGATTGATTCCAATTCCTTCACCTGCGGATCTGTCGCAATGTCTTCTTTATTAAAGCATAACACAACCGGAATCTCTTTGCTTTCCATCATAACAAGAAAGCGGTCCAGCAGATTAAAGTGTGGATTCGGCTTCGTGATTGCAAAGACTAGCAATGCCTGATCGATATTGGCCACAGCCGGGCGGATCAGCTCATTCTGCCGTGGCAGTATCTTCACTATATTTCCTTTTTTTTCCGATTCATCAAGAATCTCTATCTCTACATTGTCTCCCACCAAAGGCTTGATCTTTTCTTTCCGGAATACACCTTTGGCTTTGCATTCATAAACACCGAATTCTACTACGTGAACGTAGTAGAATCCGGCAATTCCTTTTATAATTTTTCCCTGCATAATCTTTTACTGGCCAGTCGTGGTTCCATCATTTGTATTAGACCCATTCTGGTTATTGTTATCTCCTGTGGTTCCTCCATTTGTCGTCTCCTGTGGTTTCGCCCCGAGGCTCACCACATAACTGATCGTACCTCCCTTGGAAATATTTCCAGAAGAAGGACTCATGGAGATGATACATCCTTTCGCATAACTGCTGCTGTACTGTGAATCCGATACATTTGTATACAGACCATTCTGGGATGCCCAGCTCTTAAGTGCTGACTCCTGCTGTCCTACAAAGCTCTGGATATCAATCTTTTCTTCCGGTTTCGGTCCGTTACTTACCGTGATTGAAATGGTTGTTCCGGCTGCCGCCTTACCTCCAGGTGTTACAGTCTGGCTGATAACCATTCCTTTTTCCACACTGTCACTGTAATCATATGTTACAGTTCCTACATTGAATCCATAATTCTTGATCGTACTCTGTGCAGTTGCATCTGCCATACCTCTTACATCCGGCACCGTCTTCTTATCTGTACCCTGACTTACCAGCATGGTAACTGTAGAACCCTTTTCAGCCTTCGTTCCGGCAGAAGGTGTCGTACTGATGACATTGCCGCTTGCTACACTGTCATCATACTGGAAGCTTGAAGTCACCTTAAATCCTGCATCTTCCAGTTCTTTCTGTGCTTGCGTTTCACTCATACCACTGACATTCGGTACCTGCTTTTTACTTTTTACCAGTCCCGAACTAATAACAACTTCTATAGTTGTATTTTTCTTTACCTTTTCACCGGCTTCCGGAGTCTGTTTAGAGACCAGTCCGGCTTTATATTTTTTAGATTCTGTTCTCTTAATCGGTTTTATTCCAAGATCTTTCTTTTTCAGTGCAGCCTTTGCCTGCTCCTCTGTCATACCACGGATATCTGGAACTGTAACTTTTCCTGACGTATCTGCATCATCCTCTGTAGTAATTCCGCCAAACGACTTGAAAACCCCCGCTGCCTTTCCCACTGTAAATACAAGGATCAGCACAATGATCGCAATTACCACAATCGTCAGAATCTTCATGAGCTTATGCATATGCGGATTTACTTCATCCGAATCTCTCCCGGATGCATAATCATCGTATTCGTCGTCGCCATCTTCTCTGTCGTTATATCCTTTTCCCGAATACACATCTGTAGTGTCATATTCATCATCATATTCGTCGTCATCATCGTAACCGTTACGGATATCATCCAGATCTTTATCTGTCATAATAACCGTATCGGAATCCCCGCCTGCCGACGCTATTCTTACGAAATCTCCATCCGGATCTACCAGTGAATGCTTCAGATCCTGAATCAGATCTCCTGTACTTGTATATCTTCTCTCAGAACTCTTCTGTGTACATTTCAGAATGATCTGTTCCAGGCTGTAAGGAATATCCGGAACCAACTCCGACGGCGGTGTAATTTCCTGCTGCAGATGTTTCATCGCAACTTCTACCGTTGTCTCGCCATCAAACGGAACCTGCCCTGTCACCATTTCAAACAAGGTAATACCAATGGAATAGATATCACTTCTCTGATCACTGAATCCGCCTCTCGCCTGTTCCGGTGATGTATAATGCACGGATCCCATTGCATTCGTACTTACTGTATTCGAAGTTACAGCTTTCGCAATTCCAAAATCTGTAACCTTTACCTTTCCATCCTTGGAAATGATAATATTCTGCGGCTTGATATCACGGTGGATAATTCCTGATGCGTGCGCCGCACCGATACCACTGCACATCTGGATTGCAATACTGATTGTCTCTTTGTGAGACAGTCTTCCTTTTCTCTCTATATATTCTTTTAAGGTAATCCCCTCTACAAGCTCCATGACCATATAATTAAGACCGCGGTCTTCTCCGACATCATATACATTCACGATATTCGGATGCATCAGTCCGGCTGCAGCCTGTGCTTCCGAGCGGAATTTTCTTACGAAATTTTCATCTTCTTTATACTGCTTCTTTAATACCTTAATCGCCACATAACGGTTCAGCATCTGATCCCGGCCCTTATAGACATCCGCCATTCCACCGGCACCGATCTTACTAAGTACAGCATATCTCTTGCCTAGTACGATTCCATCTTTTACCATACACTCACCTCATCAGCAAGTGGCTCTGCTACGATAACCCCTATATTATCTCTCCCGCCATTGCTATTTGCTTTTTCTATCAACATCTGAACAGCTTCTACTACATCCCTGGAACCCTTGACAATATTAAACATATCTTCGTCCTCAACCATATTGCTGAGTCCGTCTGTACACATCAAAATAATATCACCCTTCTTCAGACGATATTCATAAATATCTGGTTCCACATTTTCCTTTACACCGATTGCCCGTGTAATAATGTTCTTATCCGGATGGTTTCTTGCTTCTTCTGCCTTGATTCCACCGAGTCTTACCATCTCTTCTACCAGCGAGTGATCCTTGGAAAGCTGCCGGATCTTGTCATTGATCAGGTAAAGTCTGCTGTCTCCCACATTGGCAAAGTACAATGTATTGCCAACAACAGTTGCCGCTACCAGTGTTGTTCCCATACCTTCCAGCTTGATATCTCTTGAAGCTGCCTCGATTAATTTATGATTTGCAATACTGACTACACTTCTGAGAATCTCCTCGGGTTTATCCATCGGTGTCTTCTTCAACTCATCTTTTAATACATTTACCGTATAACTGGACGCAAAATCTCCCGCCTTATGTCCGCCCATTCCATCGGCGACCGTAAGGAGGTTTGGAAATGGTCCTATTGGTCTGTCTGTAACGTATACATAGTCCTGATTGACCTCACGTCTTCTTCCTACATCAGTCATTGCATATATTTTCATCTGTCTCTCCCTCGCTTTTGGCTGCGTGTCTACGGCGCAGCTGTCCACAAGCTCCGTCTATATCAGAGCCTCTTTCCCTTCTTATAGTAACATTAATTCCGTTTTTTTCAAGTTTATTTTTAAATTCCAAGGCATTTTTGCGGTCTGGCTTTTTAAAATCGCGCTCTTTGATCGGATTCACCGGGATCAGGTTCAGATGGCAGTTTCTTCGTTTTAAAATCGCCGTCAGTTCTCTGATATCATCCGGCTGGTCATTGACTCCTGCCACCAGACTGTATTCGAAGGTAATTCTTCTTCCTGTCTTATCAAAATAATAGTCACAGGCATCCAATACATCAGACAATTCATATTTATTTGCTATCGGCATCAGCTTCTTACGTTTTTCCTGGCTGGATCCATGGAGTGACAGAGCCAGTGTGATCTGCAGTCCCTCTTCAGCAAGTCTTCTCATATTCGGGACAATCCCGCAGGTAGATGCTGTAATATTTCTCTGGCTGATATGAAGCCCGTGTTCATCACTCAGCATATGGATGAATTTTATGAAATTATCATAATTGTCCAACGGTTCTCCGGTTCCCATAACCACCACATTGGAAACTCTTTCTTCTGTAATCTTCTGAATATGATAGATCTGACGGAGCATCTCCGATGTCTCCAGACTCCTGACGAGTCCTCCGATCGTTGATGCACAGAACCTGCACCCCATACGGCATCCGGCCTGCGAAGAGATACACACAGAATTGCCGTAATTATATTTCATCAGAACACTTTCTACCATATTACCGTCTTCCAGTTCAAACAGGAACTTCTCAGTCGGATCCACTTTCGATATCTGATGATCGATCATCTTCACTTTCCGGATCTCATAGTTTTCTTTCAACTTCTCACGCAGCCCTTTGGACAGATTTGTCATCTCATCAAAATCATCTGCCAGCTTTACATGAAGCCATTCATAGATTTGTTTGCTCCGAAATGCTTTTTCTCCGATTGCAAGCATCTCTTCTTTTAATTCATCATAATTGTAGGAACATATATCTTTCTTATTCATGATTCACCCTTTTTAATATTGCTATGTAGAATCCGTCTCCCGCATCTCTTCCCGGAATCATCTGTTTTTCTTTCACCAGTTCAAACTCCGGATATTCTTTCAGAAACCACTCCACATTCCCCTCATTCTCTTCTCTGTGTATCGTACAGGTACTATATAAAAGCTTTCCACCTGGCTTTACATAATCCTTTACTACCGACAGGATCTTCTTTTGTAACCCCACCAGATCTGCTTCTGTCTTTTCATTCATCTTATAGCGCAGATCCGGCTTCTTTCCAAGTACACCAAGCCCGGAACACGGAAGATCTGCAATTACAATATCGGCCGTTTCTTTCTTATGTGGATCGTATATTGCAGCATCCTGACATACTGCATTAATATTTGTAAGACCGCTTCTTTCAATATTATCCCGGATCAGCGCCACCTTATACTCTGTCAGATCTCTCGCTTCCACATGACCGGTTCCGTTCAGAAGTTCTGCAATATGTATCGCCTTTCCTCCCGGTGCGGCACACACATCCAGCACCTGGTCTCCTGCTTTCACTTCCGACCATAATGCTACCTGCATAGAACTTAAGTCCTGTACCTGGTAAAGTCCCTCACAAAAGCTTGGAAGTGCAGACAGATGATCATATCCGGACAGATACAGTGCACATGGAATCTCTGGCACTTCCCCTGCCGTCACACCTTCTTTTTCCAAAATTGCGATCAGCTCTGCTTTTTTGATCTTATGTTCATCAAACCGGACTGTCAGCGGCTTTTCTTCCAGAAATGCTTTTCCGATCATCTTTACCGTCTCTTCATCATATACTTTCAGCCACTGCTTTACCATCCATTCCGGCAATGAATACTTTATGGAAATGAAGGCCTCTTGATCTTTCTCATCCGGATAGCTGATCTTGTCCAGATTTCTGCCGATATTACGAAGTACTCCATTGACAAATCCCTTCAGGTTCACAAAACCTCTTTTTCCCGCAAGTTTTACTGCTTCATTACAGATTGCCGAATCTGGTACGCTGTCCATATATTTCATCTGATACACCGAACTTCTTAAAATCGTGCGGATCACAGGTTTCATCTTATTTACTTTTACTTTGGAAAACTGATTGATGATATAATCGATCTCAATCATACGCTCCAGTGTTCCATTTACTACTCTTGTAATAAATGCGCGTTCCCGTTTGTCCAGATATTGATATTTATCCAGAACATTCTTTATCACGATATGGCTGTACTCACCGTCTCTTGTAATCTGAAGCAGCATGTCCAGCACTAATTCTCTTTCATTTACAGACGCCTGCATACGTCCCCTCCTCTTTCCATAGATATACAATCAGGGAAGCGGCTTGTATCCCCTTCCCTTTCGTTAATTAATCGTTTCTTCGATTTCCAGTCAGAAGCAGTATACGCAGAAGCTGCAGAATTGCAGATGCTGCTCCGGCTACATAAGTAAGTGCTGCCGCTGTCAGCACCTTTCTGGTATCTCTGACTTCATCCTCATACAACATGCCTGTATTACCAAGGATCTTCAATGCCCTGTGTGACGCATCAAATTCCACCGGTAATGTCACAATCTGGAATAACACTGCAAGCGAAAATGCAAGAATTCCGAGATTGATAAACAACACAGAGGTTGTACTGCTGTTGAAGAAAAATCCAAGTATGATCAGCGGCCATGCGATAGAACTTCCGAAATTTGCTACCGGTACCAGACTGCTTCTTAACTTCAACGGTACATATCCGGTCGCATGCTGTACCGCGTGTCCGCATTCATGTGCTGCTACTCCAAGTGCAGCTACCGACGTGGAATTATAGGTTGCATCCGAAAGTCTCAATGTTCTGGTTCTCGGGTCATAATGGTCGGTCAGATTACCGGAAATGTGCTCGATCCTCACATCATACAAGCCTTCTCTGTGAAGAATCTGTTCTGCCGCATCCCTTCCTGTCATACCGGAATGATTCCTTACTCTGGAATATCTGCTGAATGTGGAATTCATCTTCGCTGATGCGATCAGGCAGATCACGACACCAATCAGCACTAATATATACGTTGGATCAAAATACATTGGATAATACATCATTATCAGCCTCCTTGCTCTCTATGACCTGCATTATATACGAAAATTTACCCTAATAGCAGCTTTTCATACATTTTTAACAATTCTTAATCATTTGTGAAGAAAGTTCACATCCTGTTTCGATCTGATAACCGCGTAAGAAAGCGTCCGCTTCCATTCTCTTCTTTCCCGGGATTTGAAGTGCAAGAACTTTCAGAAGCCCATCTCCTGTCTGTACGGAGAAACTGTCTTTTTCTACTTTCACGATTGTTCCCGGTTTTGCATCTGTGTTCTCGTCCAGTACCCCGGCTTCCCATATTTTCATAACTTTACCGTTCCAGTCCGTGTAAGCACTCGGCCATGGATTCAATCCACGGATCAGGCATTCGATTGACTTTGCAGATCTGCTCCAGTCGATATCTCCAAGCTTCTTATCCAGCATCTTCGCATATGCTGTCGGACTTTCTCCCTGTACTTCCCAGGTTGCTGTCTTATCTTCCAGTGCCTTTAACGTCTCAACGCAGAGTTTTGCGCCAGCCTCTGCCAGCTTGTCATGAAGACTTCCTCCTGTTTCATCTTCCGACAAAGGAACTTCTGTCTTCATGATCATATCTCCGGTATCCAACCCCTCATTCATCTGCATAGTCGTTACACCGGACACTTTATCTCCGTTGATGACCGCCCACTGGATCGGTGCAGCACCACGGTAGCTTGGCAATAAAGATGCGTGTACATTGATACATCCGTAAGGCGTCATATCAAGAATCTCCTTCGGAAGGATCTGGCCAAATGCAATGACTACCATGATATCAGCATTATATTTGCGAAGCTCTTCTACGGCTTCCGGCTCTCTGATCTTCACCGGCTGAAAAACCGGAATTCCATGTGCCACGGCTGCCTCTTTAACCGGTGTATACTGCATCTTGCCGCCACGTCCCTTCGGCTTATCCGGCTGTGTGACTACAAGTACAACTTCATGCCCGGCCCCGATCAGTGCTTCCAGCGTTCCGACCGAAAAATCCGGGGTTCCCATGAATATTACCTTCATGTTACTCTTCCTCCTCATAATTTACGTCATGTACTTCGCCTTCTACCAGTCTGGTATATAATTTACCATCCAGATGATCGATCTCATGACAAAATGCTCTTGCAAGAAGTCCTTCTCCTTCTAAGATTACTTCTTCCATATCTTCATTCAATGCTTTTACCTTTGCGTAATTCGGTCTTGTAACAGTTCCTGCTTTTCCGGGAAGGCTTAAACATCCTTCTTCGCCTGTCTGTTCTCCGGATGTCTCTATGATTTCCGGATTGATCAGGATGATCGGACCTTCTCCGATATCAATAACTACGATGCGCTTCAGGATTCCAACCTGTGGTGCCGCCAGACCTACTCCCATTGCCTCATACATTGTATCCAGCATATCTTTGATCAGTACTTTTGTACGGATTGTCATCTTTGTTACTTCTTTGCATTCTTTGTTCAGAACTTCATCACCAAATTCCCTGATTTTTCTAAGTGCCATCTCTTTTGTCTCTCCTTTATCACTATTACTTATCTATTTCTTAATTCATAAAATACTTTTAAAAAATATTCATCGGATTAAAATCAAACTGTATTCTCATGTCCGCAAATCCTCTGTTGATCTCTATATAACGTTCCATATGATTTTTGATCCACACAAGTTCCTTATATTCTCTGCTTTTCAGATATAGAACCTTCCGGTATACATCATTCACTTTCCCGACTGACGGACTTGCCGGTCCTATCACCTGTATCTCTTCACCTGTGTTTACCCTGACTGCGTATTTCTTCAGATATTCTGCTGCTGTTGCAAGCCTGACCTCATCAGCTCCTGTCATCAAAACTGCCATCAGTTGTGACGCAGGCGGATATCCCATCAGATCCCGGTAGTTCATTTCTTTTTCATAAAAGCCTTCATAATCCTGTCTTGCAGCCATTTGTATACTGTAATGCTCCGGACTGTAAGTCTGTATCACTACTTCCCCGGGACTTCTTCCCCGTCCTGCACGTCCTGCCGCCTGTGTCAGCAGCTGAAATGTACGTTCCCCCGAACGGTAATCATCCGAATACAGCGACATATCTGCTGCCAGAACCCCAACCAAAGTCACATTCGGAAAATCATGTCCTTTTACGATCATCTGTGTTCCGATCATAATGTCTGCTTCTTCATCTGCAAACTTCGACAGGATCTTCTCATGTCCGCCTTTGTTCTTTGTGGTATCCATATCCATCCTAAGAACCCTTGCCTGCGGAAACTTGCGCTTCACTATCTCTTCAATCTGCTGTGTTCCTGCCCTGAAACCACCGATATACGCCGAACCGCAAGATGGACAATTCTGAACTGTCTGTGTCTCATAACCACAGTAATGACAGACCATCTTACCACCTCTGTGTACCGACAAAGACACATCACAGTGAGGACATTTTACTACATATCCACAGGCTCTGCAAGAAACAAAACCTGCATATCCCCTCCGGTTAAGGAAAAGCATCATCTGCTCCTTCTTATCCAGACGATCCTGCATCAATTCTATCAGCCGGTCACTTAAGATTGACCGGTTCCCGTGCTTTAATTCTTCCCGCATATCTGCCACATATACCTGCGGAAGTTCCTGCTTCCCGGTACGCATCTTAAGCCGTAACATCTGATATCTTCCGCATTCACATGCATAAAATGCTTCCAGCGAGGGAGTTGCCGAACCCAGTACCACACTGGCACCTTCCATCCTTGCCCGCTCGATTGCTGTCTCTCTTGCATGAAATCTTGGTACCTGTTCACTCTTATAGGTCGGTTCATGTTCCTCATCAATCACGATCAGTCCCAGTTTCTCAAATGGGGTGAAAAGTGCAGATCTCGGACCGATCATGATATCAACCTCACCTTTTTTCACACGTTCCATCTGATCATAGCGTTCTCCCTGGGACATTCTGGAATTCAGAATAGAGACACGTTCTCCGAATCTTGTATAAAACCGCATCACCGTCTGATATGTCAGTGCGATCTCCGGAATCAGTACAATCGCCTGTCTGCCTTCACTTAAGACTTTGGCGATCATCTCCATATATACTTCCGTCTTACCGCTTCCAGTCACACCATATAACAGATAGGTCTTACGAAGTCCCTGTTCATAATCCCTTGAAAATGTCTGGATTGCTGTCCGCTGTTCTTCTGTATAAATGATCTCTTTTTGTTCTTTCTGCTGACAGATTACCGGATTACGGTATACCTGTTCCGATTCCAGTATCAGAACTTTTTGTTCTTCCAATGCTTTTATCACACTTCTTGTCAGATTCAGCTTATGGATCAGAAAATCATAGTCCTGTTCCGGCTGATCCAGAAGTGCCGCCAGAAGTCTCGCACGCGCTCTCTGGTTCTTATGCAGGTACAGCTCCAGCTTTTCTTTTCCTTCTGACTCTGTCAAAAGCAACCTTACCTTCTGCTTTTCTTTCGCACGTTCCTTCTTCTTGATAGGAAGGACGGTCTTCAGCGCCTGGATCATTGTTCCGCCATAAGACTCTTTCATCCAGGCTGCCAATGCAACCAGTCTGCTCTCGATCGCTACACTTTCTTCGGCAATCCTTAAGATCTCCTTGATCTTCTCCGGTGCATACTCCGCACGCTCAGAGAATCCTGTCACATAGCCGTTGATTTCTTTATTTCCCTTACCAAACGGAACCACAACTTCTGTTCCAACCTTAAGCATCCCCTCCAGATGAGAGGGGATGCGGTATTGAAAGACTTTATCTAATTTTTCATGCGTAATATCGATGATAATATCAGCGTACATCTATTTCTTTAATTCCTCTAATACTTCCTTAATCAGAACACGTTCATCCATATCATACTTGACACCCTTGATTTCCTGATATGTCTCATGTCCTTTTCCTGCCAGGATGATGACATCTCCCGGCCGGCCATGTTCGATTGCATATTTAATTGCTTCTTTTCTGTCACAGATGGTGATATATTTACCATCTGTCTTTTTCATACCGACTACAATATCATCAATGATTGCCTGTGGCTCTTCAAATCTCGGGTTGTCCGATGTGATGATCGTAAAGTCCGATAATTTACCGGATACTTCGCCCATCTCATAACGTCTTGTCTTAGATCTGTTGCCACCGCAGCCGAATACGGTCACGATTCTTTCCGGATGATAGTCTCTTAATGTATCAAGAAGACTTTCCAGTGCCATTGCATTGTGTGCATAGTCGATCATCAATGTGAAGTCGTCAGATACCTTGATCATCTCAATACGGCCTTTAACTCTTGCAACTTTCAGTGCCTTCTTGATATCTTCTACCGGCACACCAAAATGTCTGCATACTGCGATTGCTGTCAGTGAGTTATATACGCTGAAATCTCCCGGAATATCAATCTCTACATCAAAATCCATAAGACCTGCCACATGATACTGTACTCCCAGATATCCTGGTCTGGAGATATGTTTTACATCTGTGGCACGGATATCTGCTTTATCAGAAAATCCGAATGTCTCAACTTCGCATGTCGCATCTTTGAAAATGTCTTTGAACCATTTATCATCCACATTGCCGATTCCGATCTTGCTCTGTTTAAACAACAGGCTCTTGCAATACTTATACTCGTCAAAGTCTTTGTGTTCGTTCGGTCCGATGTGATCTTCGCCAAGGTTCGTAAAGATTCCGATCTCAAACGGAATGCCGGCTGTACGGTCAAGCTTCAGTCCCTGTGAAGACACTTCCATGACAACGCATTCGCATCCTGCTTCTACCATCTCTGCAAAATATTTCTGAATAGTATAAGATTCCGGTGTTGTATTATTCGCCGGAATGTTCTTGTCTCCGATGATTGCCTCGATCGTACCGATCAGTCCGACTCTGATACCGACTTCTTCCAGGATAGATTTGACCATGTATGTTGTTGTTGTCTTGCCTTTGGTTCCTGTGATTCCGATGACTTTCAGTTTTTCTGCCGGATATCCGAAATATGCTGCTGATGTCATTGCCAGCGCATAACGGGTATCCTTTACTTTGATTACTGTCAGTCCTTCCGGTGCTTCTACATCCTTTTCTACAATGACAGCTGCTGCACCTTTTTCTGCAACCTGCTCTATATATGTATGTCCATCAGACACTGCTCCGCTGATACATACAAATACGCTGCCTTCTGATACTTTTCGGGAATCATTGATCAGTTCTGTAACTTCAATCTGGTCATCTCCCTGTACTACTTCATATTCTAAACGTTCCAGTAACTGGGTTAATTTCATCTGATTGCCTCCTATTTTCCTACAATATCATAAGTATACCATCATTTTCCCATGCAGCAAAGGAAAAATTATGTTATAGTAGTAGTTAGAATATTTTGAAAATATAGAAAAGGGGAATGTAACTTATGAAAGCTTATGAACGATTACTGAATTATGTTGTTGTCCGCACACCAAGTGACGAAAACAGCGAAACTGTGCCATCTTCCGCATGCCAGTTCGATCTTGCAAGACTTCTGGAAGCGGAGATGAAGGAACTGGGGCTTACAGATGTTATTCTGGATGACCAGTGCTACCTGTACGGAAAGCTTCCGGCTACCAAAGGCCTGGAAGACAAGCCGGCGATCGGATTCATCGCACACATGGATACCGTATCAGACTTCTGTGACCATGATATCAAACCAATTGTTACTGAAAATTATGACGGTGGTGAACTCAGACTCGGAACAAGTGATACTATTTTAAGTCCTAAGAACTTCCCGCATCTGGCAGGTCTGAAAGGACGTACACTGATCACTTCTGACGGCACAACCGTTCTCGGAGCTGATGACAAAGCCGGAATCGCAGAGATCATGACAATGATCGAACGCGTTCAGGAAGAAAAGATTCCTCACGGACCTCTGTGCGTAGCATTTACACCGGATGAAGAGATTGGTACCGGTGCTTCTCACTTCAACGTAGAACAGTTCGGTGCTGACTACGGCTATACACTGGACGGTGATACCGAAGGCGAGATCCAGTACGAGAACTTCAACGCATGCAAAGCGGATTTCGTGATCAAAGGATTCAACGTACATCCTGGTTCTTCCAAAGATACTATGATCAACGCAAGTCTGGTTGCCATGGAGATCAATAATGCTCTTCCATCTATGGAGACACCTCGCGGAACAGAGGATTATGAAGGATTCTACCATCTGATGAGCATGTCCGGAGAAGTTGCGGAAGCTGAGCTTCATTATATTGTAAGAGACCATGACAAAGATCTCTTTGAAGCAAAGAAAAAAACTTTGAAATTAATCGAGAAAGATATGAATGAAAAATGGGGCGAAGGCACTGTAGCGCTTACAATTTCCGAGCAGTACCGCAACATGGCAGAGATCATTGCTACCTGTATGCACCTGATCGACAATGCGAAAAAAGCGTGTGAGAATGCAGATGTGACACCACTTGTACTTCCGATCCGCGGCGGCACAGACGGCTGTCAGTTAAGCTTCAAGGGGCTGCCTTGCCCGAATCTCGGAACAGGCGGACATGCTTATCACGGTCCTTACGAACATATTACAGTTGAGGGTATGGATAAGAGTGTGGATGTTGTTACAGAGCTTGTGAAATTGTATGCAATGTAAAGATTTTCTTTTTAAAGCAAGAAGACCTGCCGGTAATCGGCTGGTCTTCTTACTCTTTTATGTCTCTTCTAATTTTTTACTGTCTTATTTTACAGTTCGATATCCGGAAGTTCTTCCTTGAATCCTTCTCCTACTACTTCGTTCGATTCTACGATAATAGTGAATGCTTTCGGATCGATGGTATGTACCATCTTCTTAATGGTATACATCTGCTTGTTATTGCAGGCGCACATTACGACATCTTTGTCTTTCTTTGAATAACTTCCGATTCCTTTTAAGATTGTAGATCCTCTTCCTGAGTAAGCGTCGATCTGTTCTGCAATCTCAGCACCTTTGTCGGTTACGATCAGGGTCATCTTACCTTCATCGATACCGTACATGATTCTGTCCATTACCATTGCCATCAGATAAGTAACGACGACACCGTAGATCAGGCCGTCTATATCCTTGAATACCAGTGCTGTTCCAAGAATGATCGTGCAGATATCAAGGACAAATGTTATAATTCCAAGCGTAATATGTGGTTTTACTTTCTTGATTGCCACGCTGATGAAGTCCTGTCCGCCTGTTGAAGAACCTCTCATGAAGATCATGGCATATCCGATTCCGCATAATACGCCCATACACAGAGCTGCCAGCAATCTGCTTCCGTCATAGACCGGAAACAGTGGTGCTACGTAGTCCATCAGTAATGATGAAATGATCATCGATTTCATGGACTTTAAGAAAAATTCTTTTCCTAAAAATTTATAACAGAAGATTGCAACAGGTACATTCAAGATGATGGTTCCGGCACCGACCGGCAATCCGAATAAGTGATACAGAATGATCGCGATACCTGAAAATCCAGCTACCGGGAAATCTGCATTCAGCGCAAAATTGTAAATACCAACTGCGATGATCATACCTGCTACGATATCAATGATAATATCTATGAATAATTCTTTCCAATTTACATTTTTCATTTCGATTCCTCCTGAATTTATTTATTTTTTTAATTTATATGAACATACAAAGAAAGCAGCCACAAATTATATGTAAATATAATTCGCAACTGCTCTTATGTTCATAACTGTAACAAAATTTCTTACACCTGTCAAGGGGTTTCCCCTTTACTCTATCTTTAATTTCGGCACACAAATACACTTTTAAGGACATATCAAAATTGTTACCATCCTTTTTTTACAATCCCGTCCCCATATTTTCCTTCTAATTTCTTCAACGCCTCTTTCAGATTCTTCTTTTTCTTCCTCGTCTCTTCGGATTCGAACTTCATATCGAACAGACTCAACTGCTCCGGTTCGCTTTCTTCCGATAATTTAGACGTCCGGATTCCAAGAAGTCTGATAGGTTCTCCGTTCCACAATTCACGGAATAATTCAATAGCGCTCCGGTAAATATCCTGATCCTGGTTCGATGCTTTCTCCATCTGCATCTGATGGGACACCTGATTAAAAGTGTGATACTTGATCTCCACACTGACCATTCCGGCTTTCTGCCCGGCTTTTCGCAATCGTTGACCCACGCTTGCAGCCAGATCTTTTAACACCGGCAATGCCTCTTTCTCTGTTGTCAGATCTTTTGGCAGTGTCGTAGAATTACCGACTCCTTTTGCTTCTGCCCGGACGCTTTCTACTTCCGAATCATCGAGCCCGTTGGCAAATTCCCATAACTTTCTTCCATGACTTTTCAGATGTAATTCAAGAATCGCCGGATCTGTATTCGCCAGATCTCCGATCGTATAGATTTCCAGCTTCTTCATCGTCTCTACACTGGAACGACCTGCCATAAATAACTCTCCGATCGGCAGCGGCCACATTTTCACCGGAACTTCTTCCGGGAACAGCGTGTGCACTTTATTCGGTTTTTCAAAGTCGGATGCCATCTTTGCCAGAACTTTTCTGGAAGATATCCCCACATTTACCGTGAATCCGAACCTTTTATACACCTCATCTTTAATTTCATTCGCACCTTCCACAGGAGATGTGAACCGGTCTGCGATTTCTGTAAAATCCATGTAACATTCATCCACACTGACCTGTTCTATATGTGTCGTGTAGGTACGCAGGAAATCCATAAGTCTCCGGCTGTATTCGCGGTACATCTGGTGATCCGGCGGATAACTTTTCAGATTCGGACACTTACGAAAGGCATTCGCAACAGGTTCCCCCGTACGAATGCCATATTTTTTTGCCGAAATGGATTTAGCCAGTACGATACCGTGGCGGGACTTCTGGTCTCCGCCAATGATCGCAGGTATCGTCCGGATATCCATCCCGGCTCCGTTTTTCAATTGTTCTACTGCTGTCCAGCTAAGATAAGCTGAATTGACATCTATGTGAAATATTATTCGCACACGCTCTGACTCCTTGCCACAAGCTTACCGTCTTCTACGTCTATGATGATCGTATCCTGTGCTCCAACATCACCTTGCAGCATCAGTTTTGCTGCCAGTGTATCGACATGTTTCTGGAGGAATCTCTTCAGTGGTCTTGCACCATAGTTCGGATCATATCCTCCGTCTACGACATATTTCTTCGCATCTTCGGTCAGGAAAATAGAAATCTCACGATCAGCCAGACGTTTGTTGACATCCGCTACTAATAAGTCAATAATGTCATAAATGTTATCTTTCGTCAATGGTTTGAACATAATTGTCTCATCCAGACGGTTCAAAAATTCCGGTCTGAAGTGTGCTCTTAAATCTTCCAGTACTGCGCTCTGACTTTCCTGACTGATATTGCCGTTTTCGTCCATTCCATCCAGCAGATACTGTGATCCGATATTAGATGTCATGATCAGTATCGTATTCTTAAAATCTACGGTACGTCCCTGTGAATCGGTGATACGTCCATCGTCTAATACCTGTAACAGAATATTGAATACATCCGGATGTGCCTTTTCCACTTCATCAAACAATACGACAGAATATGGTCTTCTTCTGACTGCTTCTGTAAGCTGACCACCTTCATCGTATCCGACATATCCCGGAGGTGCTCCGATCAGACGGGACACGGAATATTTCTCCATATACTCACTCATATCGATACGTACCATGTTATTCTCATCATCAAACAGATTCTCTGCCAGTGCTTTTGCAAGCTCTGTCTTACCTACACCGGTAGGTCCAAGGAACAGGAACGAACCGATTGGTTTGGTCGGATCTTTGATTCCTGCTTTAGAACGGATGATGGCTTCTGTTACCAGTTCTACCGCTTCATCCTGTCCAATAACTCTCTTATGCAGTTCATCACCCAAATGTAAAGTCTTGCTTCTTTCGCTTTCATTTAATTTTGCAACAGGAATTCCAGTCCAACGGGATACGATTCTTCCGATCTCTTCATCATTGACACTTTCATGTACCAGTGAGAGATCTTCATCTTTTACTTTGGCTTCTTCATCCTCTAACTGTTTCTGGAGTTGTGGCAGTTTACCATACTGAAGTTCTGCAGCCTTTTCCAAATCATAAGAATGCTTTGCCTTTTCTATATCTTTATTAACCTGTTCAATCGCTTCACGGAGTTTCTGAACACGCTCGATACCGACTTTTTCATTATCCCATTGTGCTTTCTTTCCTGCAAATTCATCTCTGAGTTCTGCCAGTTCCTGCTGTAAATGTTCCAGACGTTCTTTACTTAATCTGTCATCTTCTTTCTTCAATGCAGTTTCCTCAATCTCCATCTGCATAATCTTACGATTCAATTCATCCATCTCTGCCGGCATAGAATCCAGTTCTGTTTTAACCAGTGCGCATGCCTCATCTACAAGGTCGATGGCCTTATCCGGAAGAAAACGGTCAGAAATGTAACGATCAGATAAGGTTGCAGCTGCTACCAATGCACCGTCTGTAATCTTTACACCGTGGAACACTTCATAACGCTCTTTCAGTCCACGAAGGATTGAGATGGTATCTTCAACGGTTGGTTCTTCTACCATAACCGGCTGGAAACGTCTCTCAAGAGCTGCATCTTTTTCAATATACTGACGGTATTCATCCAGTGTCGTTGCGCCGATACAGTGCAATTCTCCTCTTGCCAGCATAGGTTTTAACATATTACCGGCATCCATAGCTCCGTCTGTCTTACCTGCTCCGACAATTGTGTGTAATTCATCAATGAACAGGATGATCCTTCCGTCACTGTTTTTCACTTCTTCCAGTACTGCTTTCAGACGTTCTTCGAATTCACCACGATATTTTGCACCGGCTACCAGTGCTCCCATATCCAGAGAGAAGATCGTCTTCTCTTTCAAGCCTTCCGGTACATCACCGCGCACAATACGCTGTGCAAGCCCTTCGACAACAGCAGTCTTACCTACACCAGGTTCTCCGATGAGGACTGGATTATTCTTTGTCTTACGGGAAAGGATTCTGATCACATTCCGGATCTCGGAATCACGTCCGATGACCGGGTCCATCTTCTGTTCTCTTGCTCTTTCTACCAGATCTGTACCATATTTATTCAATGTATCATAGGTATCTTCCGGGTTATCACTGGTCACTTTCTGATTACCTCTGACGGTTGAAAGTGCCTGTAAGAATCCTTCTCTTGAAATACCCATCTCACGGAAAAGTGCTTTTACTTCTTTGCCTGCATATTTCATAATAGAAAGGAAGAGATGCTCTACCGATACATATTCATCTCCCATTGCTTTGGCTTCATCTTCACCATGAATCAATGCTTTATTCAGATCCTGTCCGACATACTGCTGCCCGCCCTGAACTTTTGGCCGTTTCTGAATAGCTTCTTCTACTCTGTTAATGATGAGATTCTTATCCAGCCCCATCTTTTCCATCAATTTCGCAATCAAACTGTCATCCTGTGTCAGCAATGCATAGAGCAGATGCTCCTGTGCAATCTCCTGGTTGCCATAGTCCATTGCAATACGTTCACAGTTCTGTACAGCCTGCAGTGATTTTTGTGTAAATTTATTTATATTCATATAGACAACCTCCTTTTTACTCTTGTTCTATTTGCAATATAACATTACATCTTTTTGTTAGCACTGTCAACAATTGAGTGCTAATATTTTTTATATTTTTTTGCAAACCCTTTAAAATCAATGGTTTGCAGTATCTTATTTCTTTTGAAA
>OLOY01000214.1_pt1 | contig 52256 bp, 47 predicted proteins | sample 1672771 | NCBI WGS metagenome assembly OLOY01 (sample SAMEA3136722, study PRJEB25190) | human gut metagenome
CGTTTGTCATAGGCTCCTCCCACTGCCTTTAGGCGGTGGGAGGAGCCTTGTAAATTCTTACAAAATACGCTACAATAACCGTAGCAGTTATTCGGTTATGGCCACGTAGCGAAGCGGATTGCGAATATCCGCTTGACTAGGATATCACAATTTATAAAAGGAATCTATAAAATATCGTAAAACAGGAGGCAATTAAATGATCAGACTTCAGGATATTGCGGATATGGCAGGAGTGAGCCGGACTACGGTTTCCAATGTGATCAATGGAAATACGAAAAGGGTTTCCCAGGAAACCATAGATAAGATCACCCGTATTCTGAAAGAGCAGAACTATGTCCCCCATATGGGATCTGTTATGCTTTCGGGACATGGTTCCCGAATCATCGGCGTAGTATTGGGATTTGCTGTGACTCATGGTATGCAGGTTTTGCAGGATTCCTTTGTGGGGGAGCTTGTGGGAACTATCCAGACAGAGGCGGAAAGAAACGGCTATTTTGTCATGCTTATTGGTGGTGAGAAGATTGATAATGTAGTGGATATGGCATCCAGATGGAATGTGGAGGGATTAATCATTCTGGGATATGATGAGAAAAGATACCATCAATTATCACGGAAGCTGAACAAAAAAATGGTATTGATAGATGCTTATCCGGAGGGAGAGTACACTTTTCAGAATGTGGGCGTAGATGATTATTCCGGTGGTTATCAGGTTGGCGAATATCTATATTCCTGTGGCTATCGCAAGGCTTTATTTGTTGCAGAGACAGACAGAGACAGTGATGCCAGGAGATGGATGGGATTTAAGCAGGCTATGGAGAAAAATGGTGAGTTCTGCAGTCGTTCCCGCCTGATGATTGTGCCTGGTGAGAAAACAGGACGTCTGAAAAAATATGATGAGCTTCTGCCCCGGTTTCTGAGAGCAAGGGCACTGGCTTTTTCCTCTGATTATGATGCGATTGAAGCTATGAACTATTTCTTTGACCAGGGAATCCGGATTCCTGATCAGATATCAATTGTAGGTTATGACGACAGCATTTATGCAGAGTTTGTCAGGCCCAAGCTTACCACTGTACACCAGGATATACATCAGAAGGGGGTTCTGGCATACTGGCGTCTGATAAAAATGATTGCCGGAGAACCTCTGAAGGAACTGAATATCAAAAGCCCTGTGCGGCTGGTTAAGAGAGATTCTGTGAAAGAGTAGCAGAGTCTCTTTTTATAGTTTGTTATTGGAAGTTTTGCACAAAACTTAAAAGAGAAATTTAGAGATATTTTAAGTTTCGCGTGAAACCTATTGACTTCAGACTGTTCTTTGGTATATGATAAGTGTATCAAAGGAATCCGAAAGAGGGACAGACGTGTCCAGATAGTCTTTCAAAACTTCTGATGCTGCGCAGCCTCTGATCTCACGGCAACAGTTCCGTATTCCACTAATGGTGAGGAGAATGGAAAGTTGAAATTAAAACATGGAGGAAATAAGATGAATAAAAAAGTTATTAGCACATTGGTAATTGGTACTTTAATTGCAGGTACTCTGGCTGGATGCGGTGGTTCATCCGATGCAGGTTCTTCCGCAAAAAGCAGCTCAGGTAAAACAGAGCTGGAACTTTTTTCTACAAAACCTGAGAACAAGGATACGATTCAGAAACTGGTAGACAAATATAATGAAAGCCATGACGATGTGACAGTAAAGGTTACTGCTCCGCCGGATGCAGGAACTGTATTAAAGACCAGAATGGCAAAGAATGATATGCCTGATATTGTAGCAATGGGTGGCGATAACAACTACACTGAGGTTGAAGGTGCAGGTATGCTTCTTGATCTGGGTGATCAGGATTATATCAAGGATGTACAGGAAGCCTATATTGACATGATTTATGATGTAAATAAGGATAAAGAAGAGACAATATATGGTGTTCCTTTTGCCACAAATGCTTCCGGTGTCATTTACAACACAGAGAAATTCGAAGAGCTTGGGCTGGAAGTTCCGAAGACCTGGGATGAGTTTATAGATACTCTTCAGAAAATCCAGGATGCAGGCGAGCAGCCATTACTGATGACTTACAAAGATGCATGGACAGCAAATGCACCATGGAACTCCATAGCAGCAGACCTTGCACCAGAGAGCTTCGCAGATGACCGCAAAGCAGGCAAGACAACATTTGTGGGAACTCATGAGGAGATTACAGAGAAATATCTGACACTTCTTGATTATGCACAGGATGATTTCATGGGACTTAGCTATGATGACGGAAACAAGAAATTTGCCAACGGTGACGCTGTAATGATCATCAACGGAAACTGGGCAATCAGCCAGTACCGTAATGCTAACCCGGATGTAAAAATAAACATGTTTGCATTTCCGTCTTCCAATGATGAATCCCAGAATAAGGTTACCTCAGGTGTGGATGTGCTTCTGGGCGTAAGCAAGAGCAGTTCCAATGTAGATGCAGCCAAAGATTTCGTTTCCTTTATGATGGAAAAAGAAAATGTACAGACTTATATTGATGAGCAGTTCTCATTCTCCGCATTAAAGGGTGTAGAGCAGAGTGATGAAGCAGTATCAGGTGTACAGGAAGACATCAGCAATGGTAAAGTTGCCAACTTTGAAGACCACTACTACCCATCAGGATTTAATATGTCTGTACTGCTTACTGAACTTAGTTTAAATCGTGCAAATGGAATGGATGATAAGGAAAACATCGAACAGTTCCTGAAACAGTGTGACGAAAAATATGATGTTGCGAATGTAGATTAAGTGAGGGGATGAGCCTATGAAGAAAGCAGCGAATCGTAAAAGACCTGCTGTCAATAAAGTTTACTATATTTATGTTGGTATTCTTGCAGTATTATTTTTCATCTTCCATACAATTCCTTTCCTGAAAGGTGTATTCTACAGCTTTACTGACTGGAGAGGATATGGAGACTGGAATTTCGTAGGGCTGCGTAATTACCTGCATATGTTTGTAGATGCAGATACAGGAAATGCCTACATTTTCACCTTTAAATTTGCTGTGATCACTACGATCCTGGTTAATGTGGTCAGCCTTGTGCTCGCATGCGCATTAAATGCAAAGATTAAATTCAAAAATACCATTAAAGCATTTTATTTCCTGCCGTATATGCTGGGAAGTCTGATCGTGGGATTTATCTTCAACTATATTTTTGCAAACCTGGTTCCGGAGCTTGGAAAAGCTCTGGGAATCAAGGCTCTCAGTGTTAATATTCTGGGTACTAACAATGCGATGTGGGGAATCATTGCAGTATCTCTGTGGATCGGATGTGCATTTAATACACTGATCTATATTGCAGGACTCCAGTCTATTGATACAGATGTATATGAAGCTGCTGACTTGGACGGAGCTACAGGCTTCAAGCGGTTCAGCAAGATTACTTTCCCTCTTCTGGCACCGTCCTTTACTATTAATATGGTGCTCTCTGCCAAAGGTTACCTGATGGTTTACGATCAGATCATGGCCATGACAGATGGTGGACCCGGAACCGCAACTACTTCCATTGCAGTCCTGATTTATAAGAAGGGATTCGGCGGAGGACAGTTTGCCTACCAGTCAGCCAATGCAGTTGTGCTTTTCATCGTAGTTGTGCTGATTTCTGTATTCCAGCTGCGTATACTTGAGAAGAGAGAGGAGAAGTTAGGATGAAACAGGGTGTAGCGAAGGTAAAAGAACGTTACAACTGGCCTGTAACGATTCTTCTTATCATAGGAATTGTGCTGATCATTCTTCTGCCTCTGTATATGGCACTGATGATCGCAATTAAGGATCCATCTGACATGAATAACGTACTGGCACTGCCCAGAAAGCTGCGTCTGCAGAACTTCGTAGATGCCTGGGTGATGACCGATTTTCCGCGGAAATTTTTTAACACTGCATTTATTACAGTGATCAACCTGTTCTTTACATTGATCACAAACTCCTTTGCAGCGTATGCCATAACCAGAAACAGGAAAAAGAGTAAATTCTTTTCCATTATGTATTACTACTTTATCAGTGCCATGTTTATTCCGTTCCAGGTAATCATGCTTCCATTGGTTGTACAGGCGAATGCATTCCATCTGGATAATATTTACGGTATTACTTTTCTGTATGTTATCTTCGGTCTGCCCATGAACACTTTCCTTTATACAGGTGCGATCAAGGCGATACCGGAAGCACTGGATGAAGCAGCAATGATCGATGGTGCCAACCCCATCCAGATTTTCAGCCGGGTCATTTTCCCGGTATTAAAACCAACTACTGCAACAGTAGCGATTCTTTCCTTTATGTGGACATGGAACGACTTCAGCATGCCACTGGTACTCTTAAGTGATGAGAGCCAGCAGACCTTACAGCTTGCACAGTATGTATTCAAGAGCCAGTTCTCTGTAGATTATAACCTGGCATTTGCCTCTTATCTGCTTGTACTGGCACCTGTACTGATCGTATATATCTTCTGTCAGAAATGGATCATGAACGGTGTTGTTGCCGGTGCAGTAAAATAACACAACAATAAACTTGAAATGCAAACAGGAGGCTTAAGTTATGAAAAAGACCTGGTGGAAAGAAAGTGTTGTATATCAGATCTACCCCAAAAGTTTTAAAGACAGTAACGGAGACGGCATCGGAGATATCAGAGGAATTATAGAAAAGCTTGATTATCTGAAAGAACTGGGTGTAAATGTACTTTGGATCTCACCTATGCTTGAGTCTCCTCAGGATGATAACGGATATGATATTTCTGATTACAGAAAGATATACAAAGATTACGGAACCATGGAGGATTATGAAACTCTCCTTGCAGAGGCACACAAAAGAGGAATCAAGATTCTCATGGATCTGGTTGTAAACCATACTTCCGATGAGCATTCCTGGTTCGTCGAGAGCCGTAAATCCAAAGATAATCCTTACCGCGACTATTATATCTGGAGAAATCCAGTGAACGGTAAGGAGCCAAATAACTGGGGCGGAGTATTCGGCGGTTCAGCTTGGGAATATGACGCACAGACAGATATGTATTATCTTCACCTGTTCTCCAAGAAGCAGCCGGATCTGAACTGGGAGAATGAAAAGGTTCGCCGGGAAGTTTATGATATGATGAACTTCTGGTGTGAAAAGGGAATCGATGGTTTCCGTATGGACGTTATCAGCATGATTTCCAAAGATCAGGCATTTCCGGACGGAGAGACTCACGGAGGACTTTATGGGGACTTTGGACCTTACAGTGTCCATGGACCAAGAGTGCATGAATATCTTCAGGAGATGAACCGGGAGGTGCTTTCCAAATATGATGTGATGACTGTGGGGGAAACCTCAGGAGTTACTATTGAGGAAGCACAGAAATATGCAGGTGATGACCGAGAAGAACTGAATATGGTATTCCAGTTTGAGCATATAGAAATCGGTGGTGGTGATTATGGCAAATGGACCACAGAACGGTATGATTTCAAAGAGTTCAAGAAGATCATGATCAAATGGCAGGAAGAACTGGCAGGAAAAGCATGGAACAGCCTTTTCCTTGGAAACCATGATCAGCCAAGAAGTGTATCCAGATTCGGAAATGACAATCCTGCTTACCGCGATATTTCAGCCAAGATGTTGGCGACCTGCCTTCATATGATGCAGGGAACCCCTTATGTTTATCAGGGTGAAGAGCTTGGAATGACTAACATCTATTTTGACAAGCTGGAGGATTACCGCGATATCGAAAGTCTTCATTATTTCACTGAGCTGACAGAATCAGGCAGACTGACACCGGAGTATATGATGAAATGCCTGATGCTCAGAAGCCGTGACAATGCCAGAACACCTATGCAGTGGGATACTTCCGCAGGTGCAGGTTTCACCACAGGGGAACCGTGGATTAAGGTAAATCCAAACTATCAGCAGATCAATGCCGCAGATCAGTTAAAAGATCCGGACTCTGTTTTCCATTATTATCAGAAGCTGATCCGTCTGCGTAAAGAAATGGATATCATCGTATACGGAGAATTTGAGGCTCTGTACCGTGACCATGACCAGATCTTCGCTTACACAAGAAAGCTTGGATCAGAGAAGCTGCTTACAGTATGTAATTTCAGTGCGCAGGAAGCGGAAATGGAACTTCCGGAAACATTCGCAGAAGGAGCTCAGTGCCTGATCACGAATATGGGCAGAAAAGTGTTTGACAGGAAAATTGTCCTGAATCCATATGAAGCATTTGTGCTTTATAAAAAAGACTGAAAAATTAATAAAATCTCTTGAAATGAGTATGCGTATATAGTATAATCGGTTTCAGTTAAAAGAAAATTCTTCGGGGTTGGGTGATTGCAGTTGCGAAATTCCCTACCGGCGGTATAGTCCGCGACCCGCTTCGGCGGCTGATTTGGTGAAATTCCAAAACCGACAGTAAAGTCTGGATGAGAGAAGAACACGCAGTATACAAAAGTACGTGCTCAGTGCCCCGGATGGATATCCGGGGCTTTTTATGTTGTTGTAACAGCATTCTTGTGGAATTTTCTTTTGCAGAAAGATGTGGGGCTTTTGCCTGACATCTGCAAAAAATTATTTCAAAGGAGAGAAACAGTATGAGTGAACAGGTATTGAGAAACGGCAATGTAGTGGCCAGGAGCAAAACGAGGACAATTACACAGATTGCTATGTTAGGAGCAATTGCAGGTGTATTGATGAATCTGGAGTTTCCACTTCCATTTCTGGCACCGTCTTTCTATCAGTTGGATTTTTCTGAGATTCCGGTGCTGGTAGGATCTTTTGCCATGGGACCTATTGCAGGCGTACTGATCGAACTGGTGAAGATTCTGGTTCATCTGGTGACCAAGGGTTCTATGACAGCAGGTGTAGGAGATTTGGCTAACTTTATTTTTGGATGTACCTTTGTGGTTCCGGCTGGTCTGATCTATCGCTTTCATTCTGTCAAGAACAGAAAGCATGCAGTAATAGGTATGGCTGCAGGTACAGTGCTGACAGCTGTTGTAGCTTGCTTTATGAATGCATTTGTGCTGCTGCCGGCTTATGGCAAAGCTTTTGGAATGCCGATTGAGGCATTTATTGAAATGGGAGGAGCTGTGCATAGCTCTGTGAACAGTCTGCTTAGCTTTGCAGCACTGATTATTTTCCCATTCAATATCTTTAAATACACACTGACATCTCTGATCGTATTCTTTATTTATAAGAGAATCCGTGTAGTGCTTAAAGGGGACTGATGGCAGACATGTCCGACGGAAGGGGAGCAGTGAAAGTCATCTTCTGTCCTGTGATGGGATGTGGGAATTCCATGTGGTAGGAATGTAGGGCCTGGCGGGTGATGTGTTCCATGTCAGGGTTGTAGAGGTAGTCTCCGATAAGGGGATAGCCCAGGTATTTCATATGGATACGGATCTGATGGGTGCGGCCGGTTTCCAGCTGAAGGGAGACCAGGCTGTGCCCATTTTCTTTTTTTACCAGTTTATAATGGGTGATGGCTTCTTCACCATGTTCAAAATCTACGGTGCGTTCAATAATGGAGCCTTCTTTGCGGGAAAGAGGGGCTGTGATGGTTCCTGCGGGTGGGGTGAGGTCACCTTTTACGATGGCTAGGTATTCCCTGTGTACCAGGCGTTTTTTGGTCATATCGGCCATGATGCTGGCGCTGACCAGGTGTTTGGAAATTACAGTGAGCCCGGAGGTATCCCGGTCCAGGCGGTTGCTGCAGCGGAAGATAAAAGGCTTTCCCTGATCCTGATAGTACCATGCCAGGGCATTGGCCAGAGAATTATAGTAGTTTTTCATGGAGGGATGGATGGGCATTCCTGCAGGCTTGTTGATCACCAGGATGTCTTCATCTTCATAAACAATGTTCAGGGGAAGCTTTACCGGCGGGATTTTCTCCGAGGATTCTGTCTCGCAGATACAGACCTGTAGATGGTCACCTGCAGCCAGGGTTTGACGCATATAGTAGTGGATTCCGTTTACCAGGATGCTCTGGGGCATCCGTTTGATTTCTGTGAGATTCTGCCGGGAGTATCCCTTTCTTCTGAGAAATTGTTCTACCCGGAGTCCGTTCTGGGATTCCGGGATTGTATATTCTATGGTTCGGTTCATTCGGGTTCTCCTATTGGGTGTGAAAGATCAGATGTGAGATGACTCCCATCTCTGTAGGTGGCGGGTAACAAATTAGTATCAGGATTCAAGAGTTATACAAACAGCAGATCATGATTAATGGTTTTATAAAATAACCTTCTGCATTCCCGAAGATCCTGTGTCTGACCCAGTACCCACATCATTTTGGTAACAGAAGCTTCCAGAGTCATGTCATAGGATTCCAGTATGGGAAATTTCTCCTTGATCACTTTTCCAACCTGGTAGACCTCCATATCGCTGCCCTCATGGGTTACCTGAGTAGCCATGCATACCAGTTTACCGGCAGAGATCCAGTCTGAAAGTGCATTCAGAAAACTGTCATTGCCATAGTTTGGAAGACCGCCTACGCCAAAGGACTCGATGATAAGTCCGTCATAGGAGTCTGCCAGAGTGTCCAGGATCCGTCCGTCAGTTCCGGGAATCAGTTTCATGAGAAAGATGTTGGTATTCATCTGATGATAGAAAACCAGCGGACGGGTATTCTGATCTTTATCATCAATATAAAAGATAATTCTGTTATCGTGAACAGAAGCAATATCAGGGTAATTAATACTGGAGAAGGCATTGTAGCTTTTGGAAAATTCTTTCTTGGCTCTGGTACCGGCAATTACTTTGCCTCCAAATACAATGGAGATACCGTGAGCCCGGTCGTGGGAAGCAAAACGCAGGCTGTCCAACAGATTGGAGCGGGCGTCTGTGATGGCCAGATCAATTGGTTTCTGAGCGCCTGTGATCACGATAGGACGGCGGTTATTCTGGATCAGATAGGACAGGGCAGCTGCAGTGTAAGCCATGGTATCAGTGCCGTGGCAGATCACAAATCCATCGTAGAATTCATATTTTTTCTCAATGAGCTGTGCCAGCTGCAGCCAGTGGTCAGCACATACATTGGTACTGTCCAGAGAAAAAGGCTGCAGGGTGTCGATGGTGCAGAACTCTCTGGCAGTGGGGATATATTCCAACAGTTCTTCTGCGGAAATCTGAGGGGAAAGTCCTTCTTTGGTATATTTGGAAGCGATTGTGCCGCCGGTGGCGATCAGTAGGATTTTTTTCATAATAGTGTACTCCTGAGTTTTGATTATAAAAAATTTCAGAATCGTAATATTTCCTATTATACACAGAGGACGTAGAAAGGGCAAGATAAGGAATTTCTCTGTTTTGGGAGTTTCTTTTTGTGATTATGAAAGATATTGACTTTTGGAAATTTTAAGTGTAAATTATCTGTTGTGTCAGGTGTCTTGTCAGGTGGAATGACAGATGCAAATATAAAATGACCATATGCGTGCAAAGTTTCGCATAAGAGGAGAAAAAATGGGAAAAATTTTTAAAACAAAATTCACAACGGCTACGATTGTATTAATTCCAGCCTGTATTGGAATTAATTACCTGGGAAAATTATTTGCATCCCTGTTAAAGCTGCCACTTTGGCTGGACTGCATCGGAACCTGTATTGGTGCATGTCTGGGAGGACCTGTGATCGGAGCTGTCTGTGGAGCGGCCAATAACCTGATCTATGGGCTGACAACCGGTGATAATATTACTCTGGTTTATGCATTTACCAGTCTGTGTATTGGACTGGCGGTAGGTATTCTGGCCAGAATGGGATTTATGTCCACATTCCCCAAGTCCTTTGTCTGCGCACTTGGCGGCGGACTGGCTGCAGTACTTGTATCTACTCCACTGAATATTATATTCTGGGGCGGTACAACCGGTAATGTATGGGGAGATGCTGTATTTGCTGCTACACAGGCTGGTGGAATGTCAGTGGGAATTGGTTCTTTATTAGATGAGATTGTAGTAGATGTACCGGATAAGATCATTACAATTATTATTGTTTATTTTATCTTACGGGGACTTCCCAGAAAGCTTACTGCATTGTATGATGTAAATGCAAAAACAGAGAGACTTGACTAATGAACAGTATAAGTTTATATATAAATAAGGGATCATGGCTGAACCGGCTTCATCCTTATACAAAACTGCTGTACATTTTGACAGCAATCCTGGTTCCGCTGATCGGGGGAAAGCTCTGGCTTTTCCCTGTTATGATCACAGCCAGCTTATGTATCCTTGCCAGTGGCAGGATTCTTGGGAAAGCAATGCCGCTGGTGTTGTTTTCTTTTACTTTGATTCTTGTGATTTTTCTGATCCAGGGTCTGTTTAATCATGATAACAGAACGGTTATGTTTTCCATAGGGGTAATTACCTTTTACAGAGAAGGAGTTCTGTTTGCAGTCAGAATCGGATGTAATATTCTGAACATGCTCCTTTCTTTTGGAATTTTTGTGCTTACCACCTCTCCACAGGAACTGGTGGATGAGCTGGAAAAAAGTGGATTTTCTCCAAGGTTTGGTTATATTATCAATTCTGTATTTCAGATATTGCCACAGATGCTGGCTGCCAGGGATGTAATTGCCGATGCACAGCGAAGCCGCGGTATGGAAACAGAAGGAAATATGTTGGTGAGGATAAAAGCATTCCTGCCATTGATTTCTCCGGTGGTAATGAGTTCTCTGATCAATACCAGGGAACGTGCGATTGCACTGGAGGTACGCGGATTTGGCAGAAAGCAGAAAAAAACCTGGCTCTATGACCGGCCAAAATGCAAATGGGATCCGGTAGTCAGAGGAATTCTGGTATTTTTACTGGTACTGGTTATAGTCTGGAGGATATGGTAATGCCCATGATAAATATTGAAAACCTGAAATATAAATACCCGGATACGGACAGATTGGCACTGGATGGGATTTCCCTTTCTGTTGCTCCCGGAGAGTTTATCGGAATTGTGGGACCTAACGGAGCAGGGAAAAGTACTCTGTGTCAGGCAATGGTAGGGTTAGTCCCTCAGTTCTATCATGGAGCCTACGGCGGAACTGTAAGGGTGGCAGATTGTCTGGCAGATCAGGTGCCTGTCCAGAACCTGTGTGAAAAGGTTGGGCTGATTTTTCAGAATCCTTTTAATCAGCTGTCAGGTGCCAGAGATACTGTCTATGGCGAGGTGGCATATGGCTTGCAGAACCTGGGCATAGAGCGGGAAGAAATGAAGACCCGGATTGAGAAAGTGCTGCGACAGCTTGATATCTGGCAATACCGGGACCGTAACCCCTTTGATCTGTCAGGCGGCCAGATGCAGAGAGTGGCTATTGCCAGTATTTTGGTAATGGAGCCGGAGGTGGTTATTCTGGATGAACCTACTTCTCAGCTGGACCCTGAGGGAACCGAGGAAGTATTCAGGGTAGTGGATGACCTGGCACGTACAGGCAGGACTATTATTATGGTAGAGCAGAAGCTGGAAAAAATGGCAAAATACTGTGACAAGCTGGTGCTGATGCAGAAGGGAAAGGTGGTTGCCTTTGATATTCCGGAGAAAATTTTTGCCAGAGAGGATTTGGAGGAGATAGGGATGGAACCTCCGGTGTTTGTAAAGATCTGTAAAATGTGTGGACTGACAAATCCGGACGGTACCTATCCTGTGACTCTGGAGGCAACTGTCAGATTATTTGAACAGCAGGAAAGACAGATGAAACCGGACATAAGCTTCAAAGACAACAGGAATCCGTACATATCTGCAGAGAAGAGCGGAAAAGTATTTCAGATGAGAGAGGTTTCTTTTGCTTATGGGAAGAAGGTACCTGTGTTTGAAAACCTGAATCTGTTGCTGGATCACAGGACAACCGCGATCATTGGTCAGAATGGTGCCGGAAAAACTACTTTGGTACGTTTGCTGAAGGGACTTCTAAAGCCTATTTCCGGAAGTATTTATTTTGAAGAAGAGGATATTTCCCAAAAAACGGTTGCTATGCTTGCCGGAAAAGTGGGATATGTATTTCAGAATCCGGATGATCAGATTTTTAAATACAATGTTCTGGATGAGGTTATGTTTGGACCGCTTAATATTGGGATGAACCCGGAGACTGCAAAAGAGAAGGCTCTTAAGGCTTTGGAGCTTATGGGACTTTCCGGAAAAGAAAAAGAAAATCCCTATGATCTGGACCTGCATGAGCGGAAAATGGTAGCCATTGCCTCTGTGCTTGCAATGGATACAGAGGTGATCATTCTGGATGAGCCTACCATTGCACAGGATGATACCGGCAAAAAGAGGATTGCCAGCATGATCAAGCAGCTTTCAGATCGTGGAAAGCTGGTGATCGCGATTCTTCATGATATGGATTTTGTAGCTGAAAATTTTGAACGTGTGATTGTTATGGCGCATGGAACAGTTCTGGCAGATGGAGTGCCTGAGGAGATTTTTGCCCAGGATGAAGTCCTGAAGAAAGCCAGACTGCAAAAACCATCTATGACACAGCTGCTTGAAAGGTTGGGTATGGAATGAATGGAAAAGAGAGAAGAAATAAAATAGTCCGGATGTTGTCGGACAGTGAAGTACCTATTTCAGGGAAAGAACTGGCAGGGATCCTGGATGTGAGCAGGCAGGTAATTGTGCAGGATATGGCTCTGCTGCGTGCCCAGGATTATAAGATCATTTCTACTAATCAGGGCTACCTTCTTTCAGGGGAAAAGAAAGCCAGCCGTGTGTTTAAGGTCTTTCACAGTGACAGCGAGGTAGAGGAAGAACTGAAGCTGATCACTGATTGTGGGGGATATGTGGAGGATGTATTTGTATATCATAAGGTATATGGAATTGTCCGGGCAGAACTGAACATCGGCAGCAGGAAGGATATCAGCGAATTTCTGGATGAACTGAAAAAAGGGAATTCTACATTGCTGAAGAATATAACATCGGAATACCATTATCATACCGTAAGTGCCCCTTCTGCGGAACGTCTGGATTTCATACAGACAGAACTGCAGAAGAGGGGATTTTTGGCTAAGCTGAAGGAATATGAGCCTATTGATTTTGGTGAGGGGGAGAAAAATTAGGGGAATTCAGGATTTGCCCAGTAGGTAGTGATCAATACCATTAGCGATTCCGTATACCATTTTTTTCTGGTAGGAGTCCTGCTGCATTTTTTTGTCTTCTGTGGGGTTGCTCATATATCCCATTTCAATGAGGGTGGTAGGAACCTGACTCCAGTTATTGCCGGTCATGGTGTCTGTCTCCCAGATGTATTCCCTGCGGCAGCCTGTGGATTTTACATAAGCGTTCAGCACAGCGGAGGACAGAGACTTATTCTTGCGATACATAGAGGATACATAGGGGTTTTGGCTGGTCGTGCAGATGGTCATGGCACCGCTGGTATAGGAGTTGTCAATGCCATTGGCATGGATGCGGATAAAAGCATCTGCCCTGGCTTTGTTGGCAACCTGAGCACGTTGGATGCAGCTGAGGGGATTTTTACTGTTGGTGCGGGTCATTATGACCTTGCAGCCTCTTTTTTGAAGCAGGGTGCGAAGCTGCAGGCCGATATCCAGAGTGAGTTTGTATTCCGGAACTCCGGTGGCAACGCCCTCTGTTCCGGAGGTGTCTTTGGATTTCATCTGGCCTGAGCCAGGACCAAGAGGCTCATATCCTCCGGCAACCACACCGGAATGTCCTGGGTCCAGAACAATAACAGGAGTCCAGACACCTTTGCTGTTGATTCTGCGGCCTCCTATGGTTTTGTTTACGCACATGGTTCCGTTGCGTTTGCCAAAGTAGCGGTACTGGTTGCTGATTCTCTGCCAGCCTGTGCGCATAATGCCGTCTCTGCCAAAAAAATAATAGTATTTTCCTACTTTTTTCAGGCCTTTCAGTGCTTTACCATTACGGTAGTAATATTTTTGACCGGAGATCGTTTTCCAGCCGGTGTAGTTTTCTGCTTCTCCGGCAGTCTGCGTGGGGGCTGCCTGTGCCTGATCGAGAAATACCAGTGGTGATGTGGCAAATACCAGCAGAAAACATAACAGCCATGGGATGAGTCGTTTCTTTTTCATAAATAAATCCTTTTCTTTTATATGATGTCTGTAACTGTATCTGATTTTATCTTAGCATATCCTTTTGTAAATAACCATATAGAAAAGGGGAAAGACGTAAATATTCAGGTTTTCTGTGACCTCGCTCACAAAATAGTAATGATGATAATTGCCATCGTAGTGCTGGGTGGAGCATATCTTCTGTATGGCCGTTATCTCCAGAACAAATGGGGCATTGACCCAAAAGTAAAAACACCGGCATATGAGATGGAGGATAACGGTTGATATTTTTACATAAAAATAAAAATCTGAAAAAAGACACTTTGGGAGTTTCCCGAAGTGTCTTTTTTATAAAAAATAATCTCTATATTGTTATTTTATAAAAGTCATTTTGTGTGAATTTCCGAAAAAAATAGTTTGATTATAAAAAAGAGACTGTTGTTGATGAGGAAAAGTAACTTATGGTTATGGTACATTAAATTAAAAGGAGAAAGAGAATTATTATGGAGCTGTATGAAAAATATTTTATAATAAAAGAAATATTAACTCCTGTCTGTCATGCTTCAACAATATACAAAAAGAAAAATGGCGAGATATTAACAGCTTGGTTTGGCGGAAGCAGGGAAGGGGCAGATGATGTAGGAATTTTCCTTTCCAGAAAAAGCGAAGGAGCTGATTTCCAAATAGCAGAAAAAATGGCAGGAGGGCAGGAACCGCACTGGAATCCGGTGTTGTTTTCAACGAATGATCAGAAAGTTTTTTTGTTTTATAAAAAGGGAAGAAAGATAGCTCAATGGAGGACCTATATTCGGATTTCTCAGGATGGAGGCAGAACTTTTGGAAAGGAACGGGAACTGGTTACAGGAGATATTGGAGGAAGAGGGCCTGTACGAAACAAACCAATTCGGCTTCAAAATGGGCGCATTCTATGTCCGGCATCTGGTGAGGGAAAAGAATGGAAAGCATTTGTATATATATCAGAGAATAATGGAGAATCATTTGTTCGAAGTAATGGGATTGAGATTGCAGGTATGCGGAATTTACTGAGTCAGACAAAAAATATGGAATCAGGTAAAAACAAAAATAGTGATATACCGGTAAGTGACCAGTCATTTTACGGAAGAGGGGTGATACAACCCACGTTATGGGCAGATGACAATAGTGAGATTCACATGCTATTAAGAAGTACAGAAGGCAGAATATATCGAAGCGATTCAAAAGATGGAGGATACAACTGGTCAGAAGCTGTGCCAACAGAAATTCCTAATAACAACAGTGGAATTGATATGACGAAACTTGCAGATGGAAGATTAGTACTTGTGCATAATCCGGTTGGAGAGAACTGGGGTATGAGAAGTCCATTATCACTTTCGGTATCAGAGGATAACGGAAAAACATTTAGCAGATTGTATGATCTTGAGTCAGGACTTGGAGAATATTCTTATCCTGCAATTGTTTCAGAGAAAGATGAAGTATATATTACCTACACATATAATAGAAAAAATATAGTGTTTTGTCATATGAAAATATAAATGAGGAGAGGTGCAAAATGGGAAAGAGAAAAGTGTTGGTGACAGCTACAAATTACAGTGCAATCTGTAAAAAAGGAAAGAGAATCCTTGAAGAAAATGGATTTGAAATAGTTGAAAATACTCACGGACGACCGTTTACATTTGAGGAGTTAAAGGGATTGGTAGGGGATATTTCAGCGGTTGTTGCAGGGGTTGATACCTGGGATGAGGCTGTGTTTAAGCTAGCACCGGAATTGAAGGTGATTTCCAGATTTGGGGTTGGCGTAGACAACATTGATATTTTGAAAGCAAAAGAATTTGGAATCAAGGTTACTAATTGCAAAGGGATTAACAGTAACGCTGTTTCTGAGCACACAATGGCACTGATGCTGAGCAGTGTTAGAATGATTCCAAGATTATCACAGACAATGAAAGAAGGAACCTGGGAAAGAGCAGTGTATCATGAATTTAATCAGCTCACCGTTGGACTTCTGGGTTTTGGAGATATTGCCAGAAAGGTAGCGGCAAAATTACAACCATTTGGAGCGAAACTGATTGCCTATGATGTTTTTCCAAATGAAGAATCTGCAAAGGATTTAAATGTAACCATGGTAAGCCTGGAAGATGTTTTGAAAAAAAGTGATATTATTTCTATACATGTACCGGCGCTTCCATCCACACATCATATGATTAATAAAGATACCATTGAATTAATGAAGGACAGTGTATATCTCATAAATACGGCCAGAGGGTCTATTGTAGATGAGAATGCTTTATATGAGGCACTGAAAACGAGAAGAATTGCCGGAGCAGCTCTTGATGTATATGAGCATGAGCCGGTAGACATGAATCATCCATTGTTTGAATTAGATAATTTTATTGGAACTCCTCATACTTCCGCAGAGACCTACGAAAATTATGAAAACTGTGGAATTGAGACAGCGCAGGCAATTGTTGATGTATTGATAAAGGAGAAGACTCCGGAGAACCTGCTGTAAAGAATATAATAAAAATAAAATAAATCATAAAAGGAGACTAAGACAATGACAAAAGAATTTCCAAATGGCGTATATCCTGTAATGCTTACACCTTTCACAGAAAATAATGAAGTGGATTATGAAGCTCTTGGTAAGCTGATAGACTGGTATATTGAAAAAGGAGTAAATGGTTTATTTGCAGACTGTCAGTCCAGTGAAATGTTTTTTTTATCACTGGAGGAACGTGTGAAGATCGGTGAATTTGTAAAAAAACATGCAGATGGACGTGTACCGGTTGTTACTTCAGGGCATATTTCTGATTCTCTGGAAGATCAGGCAAAAGAACTGACAGCAATAGCTGGAACAGGGGCTGATGCAGTGATTCTTCTTACAAATCGTCTGGCAAAAGAAAATGAAAGTGATGAAGTCTGGTTAGAAAATTTAAAAAAACTTCTGGAAATGATCCCCAAAGATGTGCCTCTTGGATTTTATGAATGCCCATATCCTTATAAAAGGATTATCAGCCCTGAACTTTTAAAGTGGTGTGCTGATACCGGAAGGTTTTATTTTATAAAAGATACAAGCTGTGATATAGAAAATATGAAAGCAAAGCTTGAGGTGATCAAAGGAACAAATCTGAAGCTTTTTAATGCAAATACCAGTACGCTTTTTGAAACTTTGGAACTTGGAGCAAGTGGTTACAGTGGAGTAATGGCTAATTTTCATCCTGAGCTTTATGTAAAGCTTTGCAATATTTACAAAGAGAATCCTTCAAAAGCAAGAAAGATCGCAGATTTTTTAACAGTTGCTTCTTTGATAGAGCGACAGGTTTATCCTGTAAATGCAAAATTCTACCAAAAATCCATTGGGAATTTTAAATCCATTATGACCAGAACCAGGGACATAAGGGAATTAAATGCAACCGGAATTTTGGAGATCCAGCAGTTTGTAAGATTTAATGAGGAATTTGAGAAAACTCTGGATTGAGGAACTGAGATATGAATGCTTAAGCAGAGGTGACAGATAATGATTGTAGACAAACAGAAAAATATTCATATTTATGAAAAAATAATCCCACAGATAAAAGAAATCATTCCTGTTTTGGAGCAGGCAAAGGATATGGAAGTTGGAACTTATACATATCCATGGGGAAAGGCAATGATTCAGGAAGGGAAGACAAGGCATCTGGGAGAAGGAGAATTTGAATCGCACAAAAAGTATATTGATATTCAGTGCATGGTGAATGGTGAAGAACTTATGGAATATGCAAATATCAATGACTTGACCGAAGTTGTTCCCTATAATGAGAATTCGGATGCAATGTTCTGGAAAGGTATGGGAAGTGTGTTGAATATTCCGGCAGGAACTTTGTATATTGCTTTTCCAGAGGATGGACATAAGCCATGCTGTCACCAGATCAGACAGAACCATTATAAGAAAATGGTCATTAAAATAAAAATAGAAAAGGACTGATAGAATGGAACGATTTTTGGGCCAGGAGGGATGGTTATTCCGCTTTTTGGATCGGTTGTGGGATTTGATTGTACTTAATGTTCTTTTTATTATTACATGCATTCCATTGTTCACTGTTGGTGCTGCAATATCTGCACTGTATACGGTAACAATGAAGGGAGTAAGAAAAGAAGATTCTTACATTGTAAGGAGCTATCTGAGTGCTTTTAAAGAAAATTTTAAAAAAAGTACCATATTATGGCTGTTGATGATTTCTGTATGGGGTGTTTTATTAATCGATATATTTGTAATAGGAAAAAACAACAGTGCTCTCATAGCAATGGGAGGATGCTTTGGAGTTTTCTGGCTGTTAATCACATTGTTTGTGTTTCAGCTTCAGGCAAGATTTGAGAATTCAATACAGAATACGCTTTTTAATTGTTTTATACTTGCTGTGAAACGCTGGCTCAGTACAATACAGCTTGCAGGCATTACGGCTATGGTTCCGCTTTTAGTGATTTTTTTGGCAGTTCTGTCACCTACAGCACTTGGCTGGTTCTGTTCTTTATTTATATTTATTGGATTTTCTGGCATTGCCTGGGTTAAGTCTTTTATTTACAGAAATGTTTTTGATTCTATAGAAGATGTTTGAAAAAGTAACTGATAATAATATGGAAAAGTAACTTTTACTGATGCTACAATATGATCATCAAAGGGAAACCGAAAGAAAAAAGGGATAGCAAAAACAAAAAACAAAGGAGGATTTATTTAATGAAGAAGAAATTACTCAGTCTCTTAGTAGCAGCTACAATGATTGGTTCTATGGCAGGTACAACAACTGTATTTGCAGGGGAAGAACTGGAGGATGTTTCCGAGCCGGTTACCTTATCTCTTATGGTAACAACAAGACCAAGTTCGGACAAAAAGGATTTTTACTTGGATCTTCTTCCAGAGCTGGTTCATGAGAAATTTCCAAATATTACCATTGAAGTAGAACAGCTTCCTACAGATCAGTACAAACAGACGGTACGTCTTAAATTTGCCAGTGGTGAAGGCCCGGATCTCTTTACTTGGTGGGCAAAGAAACAGTCAGAGGATTTAGTAAATGCCGGTTATGTAAGAGATCTTTCGGATTTCAGCGAGCTTAATAAATTTGATTCAGCTATTACATCTGCATATACATTTGATGACAAGGTATATGGACTTCCACTGGGAACAAGTTTCCTGACAACCTGGTATAACAAGGATATGTTCAAAGAAGTAGGATATGACAACCCTCCAACTAACTGGGATGAATTTGTTGATGTATGCAAAAAGCTGAAAGATGCAGGACATACACCAATCACCTGTGGTGATAACTCAAGCTATGTTATCCAGTTTGCTATGTACCAGATCGGAGCATCAGAAATCTATGCTGAGAATCCTGATTTTGATAAACAGCTTTATACTGGCGAAACACATTTTACAGATGACTGTTGGGTTGATACTGTTTCTAAACTTCAGTACCTGTATGATAACGGATACGTAGTAGATGATTCACTGGGATTATCCCAGGATCAGAGCCGACAGCTCTTCGTTGATGGCGAAGCAGCAATGATTTTTGATGGAAGTTTTGGATATGCACAGCTTACCACAGAGGGAAAGACAGATTTTGAAAGAGGAATGTTCTGTGTACCATCTAATGATCCTGACGGAAAATTTGTTTATAACTGGACATCTGCAAATGCACTGTTTACAAGCAATAACTCTGACGAACTTCATCAGCAGGCATGTGACCTTGTAATGCAGTATTGGTTTGATGAGCAGTCACCTCTTTTTGAGGCATGGATAAATAATACAACAGACATTATTGCGTTTGATGGAGTATCTGATAGTCGTGATATGATTAATGAATATCTTGACCGTTATAAAGATGATCAGAGTATTGATAACCTGAACAATGCATGGCCAGAAGGCGTATCTGATGAAATGTGTACTGTATTCCAGGAAGTAATTACAGGTGATGCTACTGCCGAAGATGTTTGCCAGGCAATGCAGGATAAGTTTGACGAGCTTGCAGAATAAAAACGACTTACAGAGCTGTTCTTAAAAAGACTCTAAGCATAGAGATTATAAAATGGATTAGCAATAAACGTTAAGGCATCTGTAAATATTACAGATGCCTTACTTAATCAAAGACATAATTACGTGAGACGAAATCCATAATTACATCAAAAAAATAAAATCAGAAATAGAAAAAACGAAAGGAGCTAATTATGAGTAAAAAAAGAAGAAATATTCTTTTGGCATTTATAATTCCGGCATTATTATTCTATGTTGTATTCTGGATCTCCCCTGTGTTAATGTCATTTTATTATGGATTGACAAACTGGAGAGGTATGGGTGATTTTGATATTGTAGGTATGAAAAACTATGCAAACCTAATTAAACAGGGAACATTGTTTAATTCCATGGGAAATACAATAAAATACACATTGTTCGTGGTTATCTGGGGAAACATTCAGGCACTTGCTTTGGCAATGATTTTGAATATGAAGCTGAAGGCAAGAGGTGTTTTTAGGACGATCTTCTATATTCCTGCACTTTTCAGTACCATTGTTGTAGCTTTTTTGTGGAGCTATGTATACGCCCCTCATTATGGAATGATCTCTGAAATTTTTAATCTGTTTGGATCATCTAATGCGCCAAATCTTCTGGGATCTAAGGCGACTTCACTTTTTGCGGCTGCATTTGTAGAGACCTGGAAAACTTCCGGAACTATGACAATCATTTATCTTGCAGGTCTGCAGAATATTTCAGAGGAAGTTATTGAATCAGCTAAAATTGACGGATGTAATGGTTGGCAGGCAATCCGTTATGTGAAGATTCCTATGCTGGCAAATACGATTACTGTAAATGTCATGCTTGGTCTCATCGGTGGCTTTAAATCTTTCGATTATATATTTGCATTAACAAAGGGTGGTCCGGGAAAATCTTCCGCAACATTGATGTATACAATTTACAAAATGGCATTTGTGGAAATGCAGTATGGTAAGGCAGAAGCATTGGCTGCTATGGCATTTGTATTTATTCTGATTATTTCGGTGATAACACTTACATTTATGAAGAGAAAGGAGCTTGAGGCATAATGAAAAAGAAATCCAGTACAGAAGTTTGGGTGACAATTGGATTGGCAGTTTTTTTCCTGATCTTCCTGTCCCCTATCATCATTGCACTTTTTGGCTCCTTCCGTGAAATGGGAGATACTTCCAATTATCTGCACCTATTCCATGCGCCAAGCCTGGAGAGCTACAAAACTGCATTTGGTAAGATGAGTTATTTCCGCTCTCTGAAAAACAGTATCCTTATTACTGTGATCAGTGTGATTCTTTTACTTACATTCTGTTCCATGGCCGGATATGCGATCGCAAGATTAAGAGGAAAACTGGGGAGCTTTTTACAGATTTTCTTCCTTGCAGGTATGATTGTATCGGCACAGATGTCCATCATTCCAATGTATAAGGTAGTAAATCAGGTTGGAATTGGAAATACGATTGCAGCACCAATCGCACTTTATGTAACAGCAGCATTGCCTTTTTCCATTTTTCTTTACACCAATTTTATTAAATCAGGTGTACCTTACAGTCTGGAGGAGGCAGCGCGTATTGACGGAGCGAGCATTCCTTTTACATTTGTAAGAATTGTCATCCCATTGACAAAACCGGCTCTTTCATCATTGGTGATTACACAGGGAGTTCCAATCTGGAATGATTTCTTCTTTGGTATGCTGTTCTTGTCAACACCAACCAAAAAGACGCTTCCTCTCATGATGCTGAACTTTATTGGAGATATGGAAAATGCTACACAGTGGAATATGTTATTTGCAGCTTGCTTCTTAAGTGCGATTCCGATTCTGATCGTATATTCATGTCTTCAGAGATATTTTGTAGGTGGTTTGACAGTAGGTGCTGTGAAAGGTTAATTTTATAAAAATTAAAAAAATAAAACAATTTTGTCATTAAAAATAAAATACGGTATAATGGTAAGATAATGCAAGCACAGGAGGTTTTTTATGAAATTAGTAAAGAGTATCCGGTTAAAATATATTATGTGTTTATTGTCTGTATCCATTTTACCGGTTTTATTTTTTGGAGTTTATACAGAGTTTAATAATAATACTTTTTATAACGAACAAGTGGAAAGTGCCAGTCGAAATGAAATTCACAGAATTTCTTCTGATATTAACCGAAATTATGAAGATGTAAGAGACTTGATCAGTTCTTTGATTTTCAGTACATATGACAATATTAACTGTATCACCAATATTGCACAGCAGGAAGGGGGAGAAAAAGAACCTACATATAGTAGCAGACTAAAAAATTATAGAATGTTCAAATATGTTTGTTCGAATCTTCTGGAGAATGCCAGCCATGCAGATGGTGTTTATCTATTTTGCAGCAATGGGCATGTCTATTCCTACATGAAAAATCTTGATTATGGAATTGAGAGAACCTATAAGACAGATCAATGGTATCAGGAATTGACAGAGAGCAAAAACAGTGTGGAAATTGCAAAATTTGTTGAATTGAAGAAGAATCTGTATGGACAAGGAAAGGAGTGTTTTCTGGCTGCCAGAAAGTTTAAAAATATTAAGGATAATGGTTATACCGTGTTGGCAGTTGTATGCAAAAATACATTTTTTGATAATATTAAAGAAGAAAATTCACTTCCGTGGGGAACCAGCGTAATAGTAGACGAAAAAGGAAATGTAATCTATGGATCTGATACAAAGGCATATGATTTTTCTGCCTTAAAGCTTTCGGATGAAAAAAAGCAGGGAATTATCCATAATCTGAATGATAAAACACAGGCAGCAGCATATAGTGAACTGGATTTTAATAATTGGAGGGTTGTCGGTGTATTATCCCTGAAATCTTTTTATGATAATTATGTTCACAACAGGCGAATCATGTTCTTGTTGTTGGGGATGGATCTGATATTTGTACTTTTTATTTCCTTGTGGATGGAAAGACAGGCAATCAGTCCCATTGTGCATCTGGCAAAAATAATGGACAATGTATCTGACCAGAATTTTCAATTTAATAATGAGTACAAAGGCAGACAGGATGAAATAGGAATTCTCTATGCTGATTACGAAAAGATGTTGAACCAGATTGATATGTTGATCAAAGAAAAATACGAAAGTCAGATAAACATATTGAAATCCAGACTTCGAAATCTTACATCGCAGATTAATTCTCATTTTCTTTTTAATACGTTAGAAAATATTTCCTGTCTTGCACAACTGGAAGGCAATAAGCAGATTGTTATTATGACCAAATCATTAGGGGATATGCTTCGCTATACTATGGATATAGATGGAGATTATATTACTTTGGAAAAAGAGATCGGCCAGATGCAGAGATATCTGAATATTCAGGAAGTGCGTTTTGGAAATGAAATCAAGCTGGAATTGGACCTGGAAGAGGGAGTTTTCAAGAGAAAGGTTATGAAATATATGCTTCAGCCTATTGTAGAGAATGCAATTGAACACGGAATGTCGGGCAAAGAATTTCCCTGGAAACTTCTTATTGCAGCAAAACATAAAGGCAACGATATGTATATTGTTGTGAAGGATAATGGGACTGGAATGGATGAGAAAACACTGGAACGTGTGCGGAAAAGAATATATGACAAAACAGCGCAGGAGGAAGAAGAAAAATATTTTAACATCGGACTTAAAAACATTCATGAACGAATCCAGCTTCTGTTTACAGAGAAATATGGAATGTGGATAGACAGTACTCCTGAAGAAGGGACCACAGTAACCTTACATGTTCCATGGATCTGATTAGAGAAATGGATAAAATAGGGACTTGTATGATTTTGCATTTACTATTTGTGATGGGTAAGGAGCCATATAAATGTATACATATATAATTATTGACGATGAAAGACTGATTCGACTGGGTCTGATCAGTAAAATTGAAGAGATTTCAAGTGAGAAATTTGAATGCATAGGAGAAGCAGAAAACGGAAAAAAAGGAATAGAGCTTCTTGAAGAAATTACACCGGATATTATTATTACAGACATGAAAATGGCAAAAATGGATGGTGTGGAGTTTCTGAAAAATCTTCATGAAATCCATCCGGATATTCCGGTAATCGTAATCAGTGGTTATAAAGCGTTTGATTATATGAGTCAGGCCATTGAACATGGAGTAGTGGGGTATGTTTTAAAACCATTTTCAACTGAGGAAATAGAAAAACAGCTATTAAAAGCAGTATCTCGCATTGAACAAAATAAAAACCTTACCAGAATGCGCGAAAAAATATCAGATCTGGAACAAAGCCAAGAAGATATGGAATTTATAAAAGTAATTACAGAGCCTTGGAATGAGGAAGAAAATGGCAAACAGGGATTTTGCATGGACAACTGGCATGTTCTTATTACTATTTATACGAATGTTCAGGATGAGATGAATATTCTCAGGGAATGCACAAAACGGTTATGGGAAAATTGCGACTATATATGTTATGAAAATAAAAATATATATGGGCAGTATTTTGTTCTCTTCACAGTAAAAGAAGAATGGCAGGCTGCAAAGATCATAGATATGATTCCGGAATTCTTTTCTGCAATGAAAATACGAAACCATACAGGAAAATTCTATGGGGCAGTAAGCGAAAAGATTCATGAGATTTCACAGATTTACCGGGCTTACCAGGCAAATGAGAAAATGCTTCGTAATATCAGGCTTGCAGATCGCATGAAAGTTTTTTATGACACAGAATATTCCGGTCAGAAGAGAAAAATTTATACAGACGATGAAATCCAGGATTTAATGGTGACGTTCAAATATGAAACAGAAGGAAGCCATAAGGCTATGCAACAATTTTTTGAACGATTTTCTATAGAGACAGATACCTTAAGGGAAATAGGAGATTCCTGCAAAAAGATTCTGTCCAGAATTGATGAGTGGGCAGTTGAAAATCAAGTTGAAACAGATGATATTATGAGCGTATTTTATACAAGATATCGTTTTTGTAATGATCTGACCAAAATGGAAAAAGAGATTTCCGGATATGCGAACCTGATTTCGCTTTCCATTCAGCGTAAAAATCATAGTGATGATTATATTTATGAGCAGATATGCAAATATATACAGGAAAATTATTATAAAAAAATAACGTTGCAGATTTTGGCAGAGAAGTTCTATCTGTCAGCAGCCCAGTGCAGCAATATCTTAAAGCAACATATGGAAAAAGGTTTGAATGTGTATCTGATGGAAATACGAATCAGAAAGGCAAAGGAGCTTCTGGATAAGACGGAAATGAGTGTGGAGCAGATTTCAAAAGAAGTGGGGTATCCAAATCCAAAATATTTTTTCCGTATGTTTAAACAGGCAACTACATTTACTCCTATTGAATATCGCAGAAGAGAGGGTAGAAATGATGTTTTATAAGGAAAAAGATGAACCAGAATTAAGAGAAGAATTGTTTGAAAATCCGGGTGCAGCATATAGAGGAGCACCTTTTTGGGCGTGGAATAAAAAATTAAATAAAAAAGAACTTGTTGATCAGGTGGAACAGTTCAAAAAAATGGGAATGGGTGGATTTCACATTCATTGCAGAGTGGGGCTGGATACGGAATATCTTGGGACAGAATTTTTTTCCTGTGTGGAAGCCTGTGAAAAAAAAGCAAAGGAAGAAGGGCTTTTTTGTTATCTTTATGATGAGGATCGGTGGCCGTCCGGCAGTGCAGGGGGGCTTGTAACAAAAAATCCGGAAAACAGAACCCGGTTTTTAGTATTATCACCTCTTGGCTATAAAGAGACGGAGGAAGAGGGCTATATGGCTGCGGCAAAAGCGGTTCGCAGTAAAAATCGTACTCATTTGGGATATTATGAAATCATATTGAATGAAGACGGTTTTTTAAAGTCCTATCAGTATTCTGAGAAAAAACCGGAAAATGATAAAAATATATGGGAGGCATACCTAGAGGTTTCAGGCGATACCCCATGGTTTAATAATCAGGCATATGTAAATACACTGGATAAAAGAGCAATCCGTAAATTCCTTGATATTACACATGAGCAGTATTATGAACATCTGGGCGATGATTTTGGGAGCGAAATAAAGAGTATTTTTACAGATGAGCCACAGACGACTCATAAAGGAATGTTGATAACGCCTTTTGACAAGGAGCCGGTTATTACACCTTTTACAGATGATTTTGACATAACTTTTCAGCAGAAATATGGTTATTCTCTGATTGAAAGATTACCGGAGGTTTTCTGGGAAACGAAAGATCAGACAGGACTGCAGGTGAGATATCATTATCATGATCATGTATTGGAACGTTTTTCAGAAGCATTTGGTGATCAGATAGGAGATTGGTGCCAGAAACATAATATTTATCTTACAGGGCACATGCTTAATGAGTGGACACTGTATTCTCAGACATTGGCAATTGGCGAATGTATGCGTCCTATGAAAAATTTCGGAATGCCGGGTGTAGATATGCTTTGTGACAGAAGAGAACTTTCTACATTGAAGCAGGCACAGAGTGTGGCAAGGCAGCAGGGCCGGGAAGGTGTAATGTGTGAGTTATATGGTGTGACCGGATGGACATTTGATTTCAGAAACCATAAACTTGCAGGGGATTGGCAGGCTGCTCTTGGAGTAACCTTCCGTGTTCCCCATCTTACGTGGATGTCCATGGAAGGAGAAGGGAAAAGGGATTATCCGGCATGTATTGGACGACATTCTCCCTGGTATGAAAAATACAGCATCATTGAGGATCATTTTGCAAGGTTAAATACTGCACTGACACGTGGAAAGCCCTGTGTGCGTGTTGGCATGATCCATCCTGTGGAATCATATTGGATGTATTGGGGGAATAAAGAACAAACTTCGATGAGACGGCAGGTATTAGAAGAAAATTTTGAAAATCTGATTAAATGGATGCTGTATGGATTGATTGATTTTGATTTCATATCAGAATCCTTACTGGCAGAAGAAGACTGCGAAAATAATGATCAGGAACCAGGAAAGTTCTCTGTTGGCAAAATGGATTATGAGGTGGTAGTAGTCCCTGAATGCGCTACCCTACGTAACAGCACAGTGAAAAAACTGGAAAATTTCATCCAATCTGGTGGCAAGGTTGTGTTTATGGGGGAAATTGCCGGGTTTGTAGATGCTGAGCCAAGTGACAGGGTGAAAGATTTGGAAGAAAAATCAATACATATTCCATTTAACCGGGTAAGCCTTATGAATGTACTGGAGCCTCAACGAGACCTCAGTATTGATGTATTTCCTCTGGATGGGGTAGATCCGGCCAGGATGAAACATAAAGAAAACGGGAATCAGGCAGATAACCTGTTTTATCAAATGCGTCAGGATGGAGATAATAAATGGCTGTTTATTTGTCATGTGGACAAGCCACGAAATGAAGCAATTGCATGGAATGAAAGATGGGATATTAAAATAAAAGGGGAGTATCAGGCTGTTTGTTATGATACCATGGATGGAAAGATTTATCCGGTGAAGGTTGCAATCAAGGATGGGAATACTATCATACATCATATTGCATCCCTTCATGACAGCTTATTGCTGAAATTGCTTGCTATAGAAAACAGTAAGAAGGCAGACTTTGTAAATGCACTGGACAATGTGGCAAAAGAGGAAGTATTTAAGATTCCGCAGAATCAAAAAAACTTACCGGAACCTGTTCAGTACAGGCTTGAAGAACATAATTCCTTGCTTTTGGATATGGCTCAATATGCATTTGACGAAGAAGAGTGGCAGGAGCGAGAAGAACTTTTGCGTATTGATAATCTATTTAGGGAGAAACTTCATTATCCCCTTCGTATGGAAGCACTTGCCCAGCCTTGGACTGAAAAAGATGAACAAAAGTCAGAGCATGTACTGAAATTGCGTTTTCATATATATTCGGAAATTGAAATGAATGAAGTGGAGCTTGCGATGGAGCATCCTGAAACAGCAGAAATATGCTGGAATGGGAAGGCAGTAGAGTATGCAGATTCTGGATTTTATGTAGATGAAAGTATCCGTACCTGTAAATTGAAAAAGCTTCAAAAAGGCGAAAATATTCTCCTTGTGAAAATTCCCTTTGGAAGAAAAACAAATGTGGAATGGATGTATCTTCTTGGTGAGTTTGGAGTAAAAACTATGGGAAAGTATGGAATTATAACCAGTCTTCCCGCAAGACTATATTATGGAGATATTACCAGACAGAATCTGGCATTCTATGGAGGAAGTTTAGAATATAAAAGTAAAGTCAGAACAGAGGCGGGCATTATGAATCTTGAAGTGAGTCATTATAAAGGTGCGCTTCTTGAAATATTTCTTGATGGTGAAAACAAAGGTCCTTTGTTCATGGCACCTTATAGAAAAAATCTAGGAAAAGTCGAAAAGGGAGAACATGAAATTACTATAAAAGTTTATGGAAACAGAAGTAATACTTTTGGTGTTGTTCATAATGCAGATCGGACAGAATCATGGTATGGTCCCAATTCGTGGAGAACTACAGGTAATAAGTGGAGCTATGAATACCAGTTGGAGCAGATGGGAGTGTTGGCAACTCCTGTTTACTGGGTAGAGGAGGAGACTGATTAATGGGAAATGACTGGAAAAAAGTATTTGAAAATCCTGGAAAAGAATACAGAAGTGCGCCTTTTTGGGCATGGAATGAAAAAATAAATGATCAGGAATCAAAATTTCAGATACAAGAAATGTCTGATAAGGGAATGGGGGGATTTTTTATTCATTCCAGGGAAGGATTAGAGACCCCTTATCTTTCAGAAGACTGGATGAAACAGGTCGATGTGGCTGTCCGGGAAGCAAAAGAAAAAGACATGGAAGTCTGGATATATGATGAAGACAAATGGCCATCAGGATGCGCTGGAGGATTAGTTAGTCATGCAAATCCAAGGGAATATTCGGCGAAAGGCTTGACCATGGAGGTAATGTCATCAGAAGAAATGGGAGAAGCAGTTGAAAAAGGCAGAGCTTTTGACACTGAAAAAGAATATGAAGATGGAAAAATTCTGAGAATTTATACGATTTGGACAAGCGGATATAAGATTTTAAGGCTAAAAAATGGAATTTGTGAGGAATCATTGCAGGATAGCGATAGCCATATTCTGATCCTGCGAAGAGAAATTTCCGGGACTAGCGAATGGTATAATGGTTATGCGCCAACGGATAATTTAAATCCCAAAGCGGTACAGGAATTTCTTAAATTGACACATGAGTCTTACAAAAAACATTTTAAAGATGAATTTGGAAAAACCATAAAGGGCTTTTTTACAGATGAACCGAACTGCTGCGATTTCTATTCTGTTTTTACAAAAGGACGCCCCTGGATTACCTGGACCGATGATCTTCCACGGTATTTTCGGGAAAAGAGAGGATACGATTTTTGGGAATTGTTACCTTATCTGTTTTACGATGGGGAAGGATGTGAACAGATCCGCCATGATTATTGGAGGACAATTGCTGAACTTTTCCAGGAATCCTATATGAAACAACTTTATGAATGGTGTGAAAAAGAAGGGCTTGAACTTACCGGACACATGTTGTACGAAAACGATCTGGGATATCAGACAAGGGTATGTGGTGCGGCAATGCCTCAGTATAAATATATTCATAGACCAGGGATTGATTTGCTGGGAGAACAGACAAAAGAGTATCTTACAGTGAAGCAGTGCACAAGTGTGGCGCATCAGTATGGGAAAAAGCATACAATTTCCGAAACTTATGGGTGTACAGGATGGGACTTTGGGTTTGATGGTCAAAAATGGCTTGGAGACTGGCAATATGTAATGGGAATTGACAGGCGCTGTCAGCATCTTGCGCAGTATTCTATTTCGGGTTGCAGAAAAAGAGATTATCCACCGGTGTTCAGCTATCAAACTACCTGGTGGGATTACAATAAAAAGATGGAAGATTATTTTTCACGTTTATCTATGTGTGAAAGTATGGGAGAAGTTGTGAGAAAAATTCTTGTAATTCATCCGATGTCTTCCATCTGGACAAAAAGCAGGAGTAGTTTTGATGAGGATTTTAACCATATTGAGATGAATATGGGATGGATGGATAAACATATTACAGATCTCAATAAATGGGGGGAAGAATATAATCGACTGGCCAAATTACTTATGGCATTTCATATGGATTTTGATTTTGGAGATGAAATGCTGATAGAAGAAGATGGCAGAGTGGAAGAAGGAAGGTTTTGGATCAATCAGGCAGCTTATGAGGTGGTAGTTGTTCCTAAGGTAGTATCTTTGTTTGAAAGTACAGTAAGATTACTTTACGAATATTCCAGACAGGGAGGAAAAGTTTTGTGGATAGGTGACTTTCCTGAAATGGTAGAGGGATCCAGAGAAAAAGCAGAGCAGATAGAGTGGGAAAAATTTACAGATATCAAACAGCTTGAGAGTTATGAAGAACTTCCGCAGGAACTTGAAAACAGCTTGGACTGGAACATAAAAATAAAAACGAAAGAGGGAGTAGAAGATAAAGATATTCTTCTTATGACGAAAAAAACTTCTGAGGGATATTTACAGATTGTGGTAAATAATGATAGAAAAAATGAGCATGCAATCATGGTAGATTTTCCGGAAGTTGGAACAGTTTGGTGTTACCAGCCGTGGACAGATAATATGGAAGAGCTTGATATAGAAATCAGTAAAAAAGAAAGAATGCGTTTCTTTCTGGAGTTGGAACCGGCTCAGACAGTTATTTTGTTGATAAAGACGTGGAACTCAGACAAAGTGAAAGTTGACCTGATACAAGATAATGCAATAAGTTCTGGTGTATCCCCGGAAATTGGTGAACATGTGACGTTTCCATATAAGCATCCTCATTCTGCTGATCCGGTTTTTGCCATATTAGGTCCAAAAGCAGAGATAAAAAGAACTATGGAGAATGTTCTTATTCTGGATTCTTGCTCTTATTATGTGGAAGATAAGATTTACGGTGAGGAAACGGATGTCTGGAAAGCACAGAAGGATATCAGAGAGAGACTGAATATGCGTCAGATTTATTATAACGGAGTCCCACAAAGATATTTCTGGCTGGGAGAAAAGAATCAACAGGATCATACGCCTTTTGGTTTAAGATTTCGGTTTCAAGTGAAAGAAGATATAGAAACAACTTGTTTTGCTGTTATTGAAAAATCAGAGAAGTTTATCGTATGCTTGGATGGTGAAAGGGCAAAACTTACAAATGATTTTTTTATGGATCATTCTATGAAAAAGTGGGAACTTCCAAAACTTTCCGCAGGAGAACATGTTCTGACTATTGAGGGCTTGTATTCACATGAAATGGAACTGGAGGATATTTTTATTATCGGTAATTTTGCTGTAGATATAGACCGTGCTCTGACAAAGGAACGCGGTACCTTACACTTTGGAGACTGGACCTCGCAAGGTTACTATCATTATCCTGGTTCTATTGTCTATAAATTCACAGTTCCGCCCAAGGAAAAAGAAGAGCATAGATATATTTTGGATATGGGAGAATTTGAAGCTACTCTTATAGAATTAAAAGTGAATAAAAAGTCTGTTACATATCTTTTAAAAGATTCTGCAAGAAAAGTTGATATTACGGATTATCTTCTGGACAGGGAAAATACAATTGAATTGTGTGTGGTTGGAAGTCCAAGAAATATGTTTGGACCATTTCACCAGACTTACACTGGATGCAGTCGTATAAGCTGGGAAGATTTTAGAACTACGGGAAGATTTTACACGCCAGGTTATGTGTTAAAACCGTATGGGCTCATGGGACAGATTACTATTTTTATGAAGTAGAACTTTGCTTGAGCCATGATATATAACCATGTGATATACCAGGCAGATGCCTTTTGCCCGGTGGGATGTACGGAATTGTATCCCACCGGGCGAATCACTGCGGAAGTATCGTTTAATGCTCAGCCAATCAATTTTTCGTTCACATACTCAAATCCGAGACGTTTCACAGTATCAGCAAATCGTTCTCCTGCGATGCCTTCATCTTTGAAGAGAAGGATTGCTTTCTCTATGACTGCCATTACCTCTTCTTCCTCTGTGAAAATTCTGGTGAGAGCCTGACCGTGTGAGATTCTCTTACCCCAGCGGCCTCCGATATAGATTTTATAACCATTCTGATATTCCGGTACTGCGCCGAAAGGACATTTTCCCTTGCAGCGTCCGCAATGGATACATTCTTCAGGATCAATGTAAAGTTTACCGTCAACTAATTTCGGGACATGGACAGGACAACTTTTTTCAATCTGACATTTCTTACATCCCCGGCATTTCGCAACATCCGGTTTTGGGATTCTCTGACCTATAATTCCCATATCATTCAGATTAGGCTTTACACAGTTATTAGGACATCCGCCAACTGCAATCTTGAATTTGTGCGGGAGTACTACATCGTGATAACCCACATAAAAACGCTCATGGATCTTCTTGCTGAGTGCAAAGGTATCAATCAGACCATACTGGCAGGTTGTTCCCTTACATGAGACAACAGGACGCACTTTGGCTCCTGTTCCGCCTGTCATCAGGCCGTGTTCTCCAAGGAAAGCAATAGTTTTTTCAATATTATCATAAGGAACTCCCTGGATTTCCATACTCAAACGGGTTGTCATAGTAATCTGTCCGTTTCCAAATTTGTCTGCTGCATCTGCAATAGCACGATGTTCATCTGTGGTAATATGTCCATTTCCTGTGATGACCCGAATATTAAAGATGTCATCATATCGTTTGTCCTGAAGACATCCCAGACCCTTTACCCGCTTGATTTCCTCGGGACTCAGTTTTTTGTTGTCAGATGTTACTGGCTTTTCCTCATTCATGATTCAGTATCTCCTTTATGCTGCCGTTATTGTTCTCTGATGTATACGGCGTTTCTTTTGTTGATTATAGGCTTTATGAATGATAAAATCAATTTATGAGTTTTTATTATAAGATAAGTAATACTTATGAAATTCTGATATCAATAGAATGGGAGAGTTCAAAAAGATTATGTTAGATCACAGAACGGAAACCTTTATGGCAGTATGCAATGTTATGAATTACAGGGAGGCGGCAGAACTGTTACATATTACCCAGCCGGCAGTTACCCAGCATATCCAGTTTTTGGAAAAGGAATATGGCTGCCGTCTTTTTCTTTATGAAAACAGAAAACTGATCAAGACCCCTGCAGCGCAGATGCTGGAGGATTACCTGCGATCGGTTCAGCAGCGTGAAAATTTTCTCAGGGAAAAGATAAAAAACAATGGTCTCCGGGAACTGCGTATCGGTGCAACCAAGACCATTGGTGACTATGTGATCACAGACAGGATTCACGATTTTTTAAATCAGCCGGATACGGCACTGACTCTGATCGTGGATAATACAAAGCATCTTTTGCATCTATTGGAACAAAATACTCTGGACTATGCTATCATAGAAGGATTTTTTGACAAAAACAGATTCGGAAGCCAGTTATATCGACGGGAACCTTTTGTGGGGATTTGCCCGAAGGATCATCCCTTTGCAGGCCGTGAAGTATCTGTAGAGGAGATTCTGAAAGAAACTCTGATCCATCGCGAAAAAGGTTCTGGAACGCTGGCTATCCTGGAGGAAAAGCTTCTTGAGCATAATGAATCTTTGGAGCGTTTTCATCGGCATATATGTATTTCCAGCTTTAAGATGATCATCGACCTGATCAAGTCCGGGTATGGAATCTCATTTGTATATGAAATACTTGCCAAAAGCGACCCGGAGCTTGGAATCTTTACACTGAAGGGTGAGCCCATAGTCAGAGAATTTAATGTTATTTATCTGAAGCATGCGGATGTGAGGGAGAAGATGGAATGGTTTTTATGACCGCGTCTTTCGCACTCTGCTGAACTGTCTTAAATGCATTATTTGACATGGACGAACATAAACTAAAACGGGTATGTTCTCCTTGGCAAATCTGTTTGGAAAGGCTATGATGTACCTAGTGATCGCACTATGGAAACTTGAGAAGCCCATAGTCCGGAAGGCTCCTTCGGGGGCCTTTCGTTATTTATACGAACAAAATATTAAATCATCGTTATCGTATCATTTTTGCAAAGAATATGGCGATTTGCAGTCAGACTATCTGAATGTGAAAAATTATGACTATACAGGTAAGAAGAAAAATGTCATAAATAAAATGGTGAAGATTATGTCTGGTCAATTACGATATGACAGCGATTATGCTTATATTCGACATTATATGAATACCTATCAATATGTACTCTTATGGGTGTTGATGAATGTTTTGACAATTGGACAGTTATCAAAAATATATGCCAGCCAGAAAGGACGTATACAAATCAGAGTTTGCCAGGACTTTGGCACCCTGAAAGTGAACGAGCTGGGGAAAATGCTGACGGTGATGACGAAATTTAGTGGTGATATTTTTTCTAATATTACGATTTCAGCACCGCAGCTTGGATTAAAGGAGGCCTGGGAGGCAGCGGAGATGGCTGGTGTAGCAGATGATATACGCAATATGCCGATGGGGATGCATACGATATTAAGTGAAGGTTCCGGTGTAATATCGGGAGGGCAGAGACAACGTTTGATGATTGCGCGTGCAATTGTTACAAAACCGAAAGTGCTTTTGTTTGACGAGGCAACCTTTGCACTTGATAACATTACACAGAAACATGTTTCTGATTCTTTGAAAAACTTAAAAAGTACAAGAATTGTGATTGCACATCGATTGTCCACAATCAAAGAATGTGATCGGATTATCGTTTTGGATAAAGGGCACATTATTGAAGATGGTACCTACCAGTCTTTGAGTAAAGCAGGAGGTTTCTTTTCTGAATTGGTTGAAAGGCAAAAAAACTAAGGTTTTTATACCTGTACAATCGTGCAGAAAAAACAGTATTGTAAGGAGATATTAATCATGCGGCCTAAGGGGGGATTTTCTCCCCTACCCAGTAACGGGAAAGATACATAAATAGTCAAAAAGTACGTATACTATCTTCCATGTAGAAAGTAAATTTTTATACAGGAGGACAGACATGGACAACAGCACAAAGAAACTATTAGAAGAATGCAGTGTCGGATGCAAGATGGGAATTGAGAGCATGGAACAGGTACAGCATCATGTGACAGATGCCAAAATCGCAGCAACGATTGAAAAATCCTGTTCAAAACACAAGGAACTGGAAGAGGAAATTTCCAAAATACTTCTTCGCGCAGGCCAGCCGGAGAAAGAACCGGGTGTTATGGTATCCACATTTTCGTGGATGACGACAGGTGTAAAAATGATGACCGGAGAAGATGAGAATAAACAGGCGGTTAAGATCATCATGAATGGCTGCAACATGGGAACCCAGTCTATCACAGAAGCCATGCACCAATGCAAAGATGCGTCGTCCGAAAGTATTTCCATTGCAAAGAAGCTTATTGGAATGGAAGAGAATCTGCGGGATGATATGCAGAAATATTTGTAAGCTGAAATGCTGTCAGTTGCGGAACAAGTTTGTAACTGATGGCATTTTTATTTATAGGTTGTAAAAAGCTGTATTCCGTTTGATACACTCAGAGCATTTATCTGCATTAGCAATTCTCATAGAATACATATAATATAAGTAAGTGTATAATAAAAAGGAATCATTTATGCCGGACCAGAAAATAGATAACCTTTTAAATCTTGCGATGGATGCAACCCCACAGGAGCGCAGAAAGTCGGGAAATCTTAATGTAGGATATGATCCTGCAACCAGGCTATGGGATGTGATCATAAAGTACAGCGGATCGGAAAGTGGTCTGGCTGGAAATGGAATTCAGGTAGTGCCACTGTTAGGCGGCTATGCAGTGGTAACTTTGCCGGAAAGTGAGATTGATAAGTATTCCCACAGAGCGCAGGTGGAATTTATGGAGAAGCCAAAACGGTTATATTTTGAATTGTTTCAGGCAAAGGGAGCAAGCTGCATCCGCACAGTGCAGACCGGCAGGAATGGACTGACGGGAAAAGGAATCCTGACAGGAGTTGTGGATTCAGGAGTGGATTATTTTCACCCTGATTTCCGAAATGCAGACGGAAGCAGCAGAATTTTACGTTTATGGGATCAGAGCATACAGGGAAATCCACCCCAGGGATATGTGACAGGAACTGAATATACGAAAGAGCAGATCGATGAGGCGCTTGCACTTGGAGAAAACCAGGGCAGGCGCCTTGTTCCATCTGTGGATTACAGTGGACATGGAACCTCTGTGCTGGGAATCACGGCAGGAAATGGGAGAGCTTCCGATGGAGTCAATCAGGGAGTAGCTTATGAGAGTGACCTGATAGTGGTAAAAATGGGGATTCCCAGAGAAAATTCTTTCCCAAGAACAACCGAACTGATACAGGGAATTGATTATTTGGTGCGTCAGTCATTGTCTTTGGGGCGGCCGATGGTTATCAATATCAGTTTTGGAAATAACTATGGGTCACATAAGGGAGATTCCCTTCTTGAAACATATATAGATATGGTTTCTTCCGCAGGACGTCTGGTTATCTGTACAGGTACAGGAAACAATGGCAATCAGCCTCTGCATGAGGGCGGAATCCTGAAACAGGGACAGACCAGACAGATAGAATTATCTGTGAGCAGCAGGGAACCAACATTAAATGTGCAGTTATGGAAATCCTATGAGGACGAGATGAGCATTTATATTGAAAATCCATCCGGAAACCGGATCGGCCCCTTAGATGAAAAGCTTGGCTCTCAGAGGTACAGACTGGGAAATACAGAGCTTTTAATCTATTATGGCAAACCTGGCCCCTATCATCTGACACAGGAAATCTACATAGATTTCCTTCCTGTGGAAACTTATGTGGACAGTGGAGACTGGAAAATCATTCTAAGTGGAAAAAAGGTCAGAGGCGGGGAATATTACCTGTGGCTGCCAGGTGGAAATACCCTGAACAGAGGAACCGGGTTTTATGAACCAAGGGCATATGGGACTTTGACCATACCTGCCACAGCCCGGCGGATTATTGCAGTTGGAGCATATGATTCGCTGGTTGACTCCTATGCGGACTTTTCCGGAAGGGGCAGCAGGATGCTGCCATATCTGAAACCGGATCTGGTGGCACCTGGAGTGAACATAGTTGCTCCTGTACCTGGTGGCGGTTACAGAATAGTAACAGGGACTTCCTTTGCAGCACCCTTTGTCAGCGGAGCCGCAGCATTGTTAATGCAATGGGGGATTGTAAATGGAAACGATCCCTACCTCTATGGTGAAAAAGTAAAAGCCTATTTCCGAAGAGGCGCCAGACCACTGTCGGGGTATGAAATGTATCCGAATGAAGAAGTCGGGTGGGGAGCATTTTGCCTGGAGAATAGTTTCCCAAAGTGAGAATGTTGTAGATATGAGGAAAACATGCTATGGTATATACAGTGTGTAAAGAGGAACAAAGAAAAAATAGAAAGCGTGGTCAATCAGAAAATATGAAGTACGAACACATCACAGAGGGCCGTTTCATAGATCGCCCCAATCGGTTTATTGCACATGTGGAGATCAATGGGCAGGTGGAAACGGTTCATGTAAAGAATACGGGCAGGTGCAGGGAGCTTCTGGTCCCGGGTACACAGGTTTTTCTGGAAAAGAGCAGTAATCCGGCGAGAAAGACAGCCTATGATCTGATCTGCGTAAATAAAAAGGGCAGGGGTCTGATCAATATGGATTCTCAGATTCCCAATAAAGCAGCACTGGAGTGGGTAAAGGCAGGACATCTTTTTCCGGAAAAGGTTCAGGTAACGCCTGAGAAGACCTACGGAAATTCCAGATTTGATCTTTATGTCTGCTCAGAGAAACGTAAGGCTTTTATAGAAGTAAAAGGTGTCACTCTGGAATCTGACAATATAGCACGCTTCCCGGATGCACCGACAGAAAGAGGTGTGAAGCATCTGAAGGAGCTGATCCATTGTATGCAGGAAGGATACGAAGCTTATCTGCTTCTGGTAATCCAGATGAAGGGAGTTGACAGGTTTGAGCCAAACTGGGAAACTCATCGGGAATTTGGAGAAACCCTGCAGGAAGCGGAAAAGGCAGGGGTGCATATTCTGGCATATGACTGCCTGGTAGAATCTGACAGAATGGAAATCCGGGATCCGGTACCTGTATGTCTTACCTCTGACCGGAAATAAAAAATCATTCCTGCCTGATTCAGCACAAATATCCATACTTTATAGAAAATTAGAATGAAACCATAGAAGAAATTTATAAAATTTGCCAATAAAACTGGATAAAATGAGCATTTTGTGATACATTTATTAAGGAATATGTATTGAACTTATTTATCTGGTTTTATTGGCCCTTTTTAGAGTGCAGAGATGGAGGGAACGTATAAGAACAGATACCATAAGGATATAATTTTTACTATTTTATCATAAGGAAGGTGAGCAATTGGAAAACTATACTAAGTACAAACTGAAAAGCAATGATGAACTTGCATCAGTGCTTGACGGTAAGGACAACCTGTTTGTGATTGCCTGCAACAAATGTTTCAAAGAATTTGAAACTGTTGACGAACCGGATTGTGACGAATTCCTGAAATTCGCTGCAGATCAGGGAAAGAACGTTACAGGCAGTGCGAAATTTGATTTCTTATGCAACAAGATGCACACAGAAAGAAAATTACAGGATCTGATTCCAGAAGGTACAGAGAATGTAGTAGTAATTTCCTGTGGCCTTGGTATTCAGACCGTTGCGGATCTGGCAGGTAAGCCGGTAGTTGCTGCAAGCAACACCCTTAACTACAGAGGTCATCATGGCATGGCACTTACCAAGAAGAGCTGTGACGCATGTGCGCAGTGTTATCTGAACATTACCGGAGGTGTCTGTCCGATCGTTGACTGTTCAAAGAGTCTTGTCAATGGACAGTGCGGTGGAGCAAAGAATGGAAAATGCGAAGTAGATCCGAATAAAGACTGTGCATGGGAGAAGATTTACCAGAGACTTGCAAGACAGGGACGTCTGGAAGAATTCTTAAACCAGCCTGTACAGGTTCGTGATTTCTCCAAAGTTAATTTCAAAGTGATCAACGACTATGTGAAGTCCATCAGAGAAGACAGACTTGACGGATATTATGGCGGTGTTCATCCGTCAGAACGCAAGGAATTCAGTGAGCATATCGCTCTGAAGAAATTCCCGGATCCGAAGACAGTTGTAATCTCCATGTCACAGCATCTGGGCGCACCGGCTAATCCGATCGTTCAGGTTGGTGACACTGTAAAAGTTGGTCAGAAGATCGGTGAAGCTGCCGGATTTATCAGTGCTCCGGTACATTCCAGCGTAAGCGGAACCGTAGTTGCTGTTGAACCGCGTATGCATGGCACACGTGGAAGCGAAGTGATGGCTGTTGTCATTGAATCGGATGGAAAAAATACTCTGCACGAATCCGTACAGCCACATGGTGATCTTGACAATCTTACTCCGGATGAGATCATTGATATCATCCGTGAAGCCGGAATCGTTGGTATGGGCGGTGCAGGTTTCCCGACCTGTGTCAAACTTAAACCTGCTAAACCGGTAGATACCATCCTTCTCAACGGATGTGAATGTGAGCCTCTGTTAACAGCAGACCACAGAGTACTCCTTGAGTATGCAGATGACATTATTTTTGGTCTGAAAGCAGTCCTTAAGACAACAGGTGCCGAGAAGGGTATCATCGTTATCGAGGATAATAAGCCGGATGCCATTGAATTAATGCAGAAAAAAGTTGCTGATATCGGAAACATGGAAGTATTTGTTGCAAGAACAAAATACCCGCAGGGTGCTGAGAAAACTCTCATTAAGCGCGTTATGGGAAGAATTGTTCCAAGCGGCGGTCTTCCGGCAGATGTCGGCGTTGTAGTAGATAATATCAGTACAGTAAAAGCAATCTCCGATGCGATCCAGACAGGAATGCCTCTGGTTGAGCGTGTTGCTACAGTAACAGGCGAGAAGATCAAGAATCCTGGAAACTTCGTTATCAAGATCGGTACAAGCGTAAGAGAGCTGATCGATTACTGCGGCGGATTTACAGATGATGATGTTCTGGTTAAGATGGGCGGACCAATGATGGGATTCCCTCTGAACACACTGGATGTACCGATGATGAAAGGCTCCAATGGTATTATTGCCGTTGAACCGGATGAGACAAAAGAACAGCCGTGTATCAAGTGCGGACGCTGTGTAGATGTATGTCCGATGGAACTTTCACCTCTGTATTTCGTGAAATATGCGAAAGACGAGAACTGGCAGGGCATGAAAGACATGAACGTTATGGATTGTGTTGAGTGCAGATGCTGTCAGTATATCTGTTCTTCCAAGATTCCGATCATTAACAGTATCAAAGCCGGAAAAAATGCAGTAAGGGGGATGAAGTAATATGTTGATTACCCAGTTAAAAGCAAAAGAAGCGATTACATCACTGACAGCCGGAAAGAAAGTTTTCATTATCAACTGTCATGGATGTAAGGAAGTTCGTTTTCCGGAAAAAGAAGCTGCCCGACTTCAGAAGGAACTTGCTGCTGAAGGAAATGTGACAGGAATCATGACAACTGATTACATCTGTAATCCGGAAAATATGGAATTACGTCTTAAGAAACATATGAGCAAGATCCAGGAAGCAGATCTGGTTCTGGTATTCTCCTGCGGTGTTGGTGTACAGACCGTTTCAGAATATCTGGAAGACAAGATGGTCTGTGCAGCCTGCGATACATACCCTGTACCAGGTTTCCAGGGCGTGACACCGTTAGAGTACAAATGTGACCAGTGCGGTGAATGCTATCTGAACCTGACAGGCGGAATCTGCCCGATCACAGCATGTTCAAAGAGCCTTGTGAACGGCCAGTGCGGCGGTTCCAAGAACGGTAAATGTGAAGTGGACAGCGAGATGGAATGTGGATGGGAACGCATCTACAGACGTCTGAAAGAGATCGGACGCCTTGACGCGCTGAAATGTCCCACACAGATTCATAACTTTGCAACAGACGATGAATTAAAATAGATTATAATGATTGGAGCAATGTACAATGAAAATGAAAGAATTATTCGACCGTGGTGAATTTGTAGTTTCTGCAGAAGTAGGACCGCCAAAAGGAATCCATGTAGATGAGCTGGTAGAAGAAGCAAAAACATACCTTAAGGATGTTCATGCAGTTAACGTAACTGATAACCAGTCTTCTGTTATGCGTCTTGGATCTCTTGCAATGTGCAAGGTTCTCAAGGATGCAGGCATGAATCCGATCTTCCAGCTGGCATGCCGAGACAGAAACCGTATCGCTCTGGAGTCTGACCTTCTCAGCGCTGCAATGCTGGGCATTGACAACATCCTTTGCCTCACTGGTGACCATACAAAGATGGGTGACCACCCACAGGCAAAACCTGTATTCGACCTTGACTCCGTATCCCTTCTTCACACAGTGAAGCTTCTGGAATCCGGTGTGGATCTTGGCGGAAACGAACTGGTTGGTGAGCCGCCGAAATTCTCCAAGGGTGCTGTTGTATCTCCATGCAGCGATTCCGTTGACGCACAGCTTGCAAAAATGGAAAGAAAAGTAGCTGCAGGTGCAGAATACTTCCAGACACAGGCAGTGTTTGAGCCGGAGAAATTCATCAAATTCATGGAAAAAGCAAAACAGTTCGGAAAACCTGTACAGGTTGGTATCATTATTCCTAAGTCCGCTGGAATGGCTAAATTCATGAACAATAATGTTGCCGGTATTCATGTTCCGGACGAAATGCTCGAGGAACTGAAAGCAGACAAAGAAAAGACAAAAGCAGGCATCACAGGTGTTGAGATCGCTGCACGTATTATCAAAGAGTGCAAGCCATACTGTCAGGGTGTACATATCATGGCACTTGGCTGGGAATCCAAGATCCCGGATCTGCTGAAACTGGCTGAGATCTAAAAGGTAAATCTCTGAACTGAGAAGCTGAAAATTATTATCAGGAGCTGTCTGAATCTCGGATGCAAAACCTGCATCCGGGGCGGACAGCTCTTTTATTTGAAAAAGAACATTGACGGCACAGGATTTTGGCGCTATCATTAATGAAAACTTGTAACTGTGAAACTGTGAACAGTTACAAAACTAAATATACTGGAGGTAATGACATCATGAAGACAATTGAGACAAAGAATGCACCGGCAGCGATCGGACCATATTCTCAGGCGAAAGTAGCCAATGGATTTGTATATGCATCCGGGCAGGTTCCGCTGGATCCGGCCACAGGAGAAGTAGTAGGAACTACCATTGAAGAACAGACAGAACAGATTATGAAGAATATCGGTGCTATCCTTGAAGCAGCAGGAGTTACCTATGAAAATGTGATCAAAACCACCTGTTTCCTGGCGGAAATGGAAGATTTCGGAGCTTTTAATGCAGTTTATGATAAATATTTTACCGGAAAACCGGCCCGCTCCTGTGTGGCTGTAAAGCAGCTTCCTAAAAATGTGCTGGCAGAGGTTGAAGTAATTGCAGTAGTAGAATAAGAAAACCGGCCAAGAAAGGAAATACAAAATGAGTACCTGGGAAGATAATGTGCGTAAAGTAATTCCATATACGCCTGGTGAGCAGCCGAACCAGCCAGATATGATCAAGCTGAATACCAATGAAAATCCTTATCCCCCTGCACCGGGGGTGGAGAGAGCTCTTAGAGAGCTGGAGACAGATACTATGAGACTATATCCGGATCCCACAGCAGGAGATCTAGTCCATGCCATTGCAGAGAGATATCACCTGAAGGATGAACAGGTTTTTGTGGGTGTGGGATCTGATGATGTGCTGGCTATGAGCTTTCTGACTTTTTTTAATTCAGAAAAGCCAGTTCTTTTTCCGGATATTACCTATTCCTTTTACGATGTGTGGGCAGATCTGTTCCGGATTCCCTATGAGCGTCCGGCTTTAGATGAGAATTTCCACATTCGGAAAGAAGATTATTTCAGAGAAAACGGAGGAGTGATCTTTCCAAATCCCAATGCACCAACAGGTGTAGAACTTCCCTTAGAGGATGTGGAGAATATTATCTGTCATAACCGGGATGTAATTGTGATCGTGGATGAGGCATATGTAGATTTTGGTGGTACATCTGCAGTTTCACTGATTGAAAAATATGACAATCTTCTGGTAGTGCAGACCTTCTCCAAGTCCCGCTCTCTGGCAGGAATGCGTATTGGTTTTGCCTGTGGCAATGCTAAACTGATCAAATATCTGAATGATGTGAAGTATTCCTTTAATTCCTATACTATGGATCGTACAGCTCTGGCTGCCGGTGTGGCCGCAGTAAAAGATCAGGAATATTTTGAGGAAACCTGTAATAAGATCATAGAGACCAGGGAATGGACCAAAAAAGAGTTAAAGGCCCTTGGCTTTTCTTTTCAGGATTCCAAATCTAATTTTATTTTTGCATCTCATGAGACCTGTCCGGCAGCTGAGCTTTTTGCAGCGTTAAGGGAAAAGCATATTTATGTGAGATATTTTCCTAAAGGACGTACAGAAAACTTCCTTCGTATTACCATTGGAACCAGGGAAGAAATGCAGAAATTTATTGACTTTTTGAAAGAATATTTGAAATAGGAGGCTTTATGGAAGCACTGGTACAATGGTTTTCTCATAACCTTTCACAGTATATTTCTCCGGAGGGAGCGGTATTTTTTATTTCTATGATTCCCCTTCTGGAGTTACGAGGAGGGCTTTTGGCGGCATCTCTTCTGAAAATACCGGCAGTGACGGCAATTCCCCTGTGTATAGCAGGAAATATTATCCCCATTCCCTTTATTCTGCTTTTCATCAGAAAGATTTTCAAGGTGATGAAAAAGACAAAGATTTTCCGGGGATTGATCCAGAAACTGGAAGACCGGGCAATGGGAAAAAGTGATCAGGTAAAAAAATATGAGTTCTGGGGGCTGACATTGTTTGTGGGAATCCCACTTCCCGGAACAGGGGCATGGACAGGCTCTCTGATCGCTTCTCTGCTGGAGATTGATATTAAGAAATCTTCACTGGCAATCCTTACCGGAATTATTATGGCAACCGTGATCATGTATGTAGTTTCCTATGGAGTTGTAGGAAATCTGGTTCACTGATTAAGCATTGACTGTATCATGCAGAATGTTCAGATCAGAGCAGTTTACGTTTCAGCATATCTGCATTGGTGGCATATTTCAAGGCTGTTTCTTTTGTGATACGGTTCTGTCGGAATAATTCCAGCAGACTCTGATCCATGGAACGCATGCCCTCATGAGCAGAGGAAGAAATTACACCGTCTATCTGATGTACCTTATTGTCCCGGATCATATTTCGGATGGCAGGATTCAGGCGCATCACTTCAAATACAGGAATATTGTGACCTTCCACATCCGGCACCAGCTGTTGGGAGATGACTGCCTGAAGAACCATGGAAAGCTGGATGGAAATCTGGCGCTGCTGTGAGGGCTCGAAGACATCTACGATACGTCCGATGGTGTTGGCGGCTCCGATGGTATGCAGACTGGACAGAACCAGATGACCGGTCTCAGCAGCAGTCATAGCAGTCTGGATCGTTTCATAGTCTCTCATCTCTCCAAGAAGGATTACGTCAGGGCTCTGGCGGAGAGTGGCTCGCAGAGATACCAGATAGCTTTCTGTGTCTGTGCAGATTTCCCTCTGGCTGACAATACAGCGATCATGTCTGTGCAGATATTCCAGAGGGTCCTCCAGAGTAATAATATGGCCTTCTCTGGAATGGTTGATTTTGTCCACAAGGCAGGCCATGGTAGTAGATTTACCGCTTCCTGCAGGACCAGTAACCAGTACCATACCCTTGGTAAAATCAGCAGTGGACATGACATCTTCCGGAATATGGAGGATGTCGGGATTGGGCAGTTCAAAAGCAATCACGCGGATCACAGCGGCCAGGGAACCTCTTTGTCTGTAAGCGTTCACACGGAATCTGGACAGTCCGGGGACAGAAAAAGAGAAATCATCATCTCCTGTATTCAGGAAAGTATCAATATTTCTGTTATTAGCCAGCTGATAGATCTGCCGGATAAGCGCATCCGTATCTGCTGGCATAAGTCTTTCTCCGTAAGTAGAAAGCTTGCCGTCAATTTTTACAGATAAAGGTCTGCCGGCTATGATAAAAATATCAGAGGCATGTCTGGTGGCTGAATAGGATAAAAAATCTGGGATATTGGATGATGTCATTTAGATTCTCCTTTGTTGTAAACAGGCTGTCGTGTATCTGGAGTCCAGGCTCCGGTACTGATGGTTTTCCATGTAATGATTTTGAGATCAGGCAAAGTGGAGGCACCGGCATATTCTGCTTTTGCTTCCAAGTAGAGAGCCAGAGTGTCTGAATAATCCAGAGTGAGGGAAAAGGTTTCTGACTGTCTGGACCAGACAGTATTTTTAAAGTTTTTTTCCAGATTTTTCATCTGGGAAAGATAGTGTTCCCTGTCAGAAGCGGATTCGGCAGTTTTCTGGATATATTCTGTGATTTCTGTATACTGTGCAGTGGCAGCAGAACAGGCTTTATAATAGGCTGTGGTCTGATCCAGGGAGAGCTGGCTGGTCTGCAGGTCCTGACGGGAAGTACCCAGAGCCAGGAGTGACAGGATCACCATACACAGGATAGAAAAGATGACAAACATGGAGGGCAGCCCACTGGAAAGAAATACAGTTCTGCGTTTATTCATGTCCTGGCCTCCTTTTGGGAAAAGGGAAAGGTGATAACAGTTTCATATAGGATTGTATGAGAAGCGTCGAAAAAGGTCAGTTCAGCTTCTTTTTTTGTGGTTGAGAGGGAAAGCTGTACAGACAGGCTGTACCGTGCCTCCTCTTCGGGACAGATTGTCCATTCTTTGTCATAATAATAGTAAATTTTACCAGATTCTGCAATACCTCCGGGAAAGAGTGATAAAAAGTCATCCGGATCTCCGGTCCAGCCCTCCAGAATCTCTCCTGCAGAGGCAGTCAGTGTCTGGATATGATTCAGTTCCCGGGCTTTTCTGCGGTCTGTGCCGGCTGCAGCGAAAATCCGGATGCATGCAGTACAGGCCAGAGCCAGGATCAGGATAGAAAGGATCATTTCCATCAGAAAGAGACTGGATCCGGAACGTTTGTTAAGCTTTTGCATAGTAATCATCCTTTCTGTCATGGAGTTCCGGAGTGCAGAACCAGGCTGCTTTGTTCTCCCTGACAATCCTGAAATGTAATCTGGTAAAAGTGACCGGAGGTTTCCTGTATTCTGAAATCATTGAGACTGGCAATTATAGTTCCCATTTCAGGAGAAGGGGAGGTATCTGCAGCTGTGAAAAGCTCCTTCAGATTGTTGTCCTGCAGATAAATATAGGTAATATATTTTGTTCCCTCTATTATATCGGTCATGCACAGGGCCTGGGATTTCCCCAGAGTATCACAGTAGATTTCCTGATCTGTGCCGGTGTCATGCTGCCGGAACTTGGCTGTTACATAGGCAATGGCAGTGTACAGGTTATTATTTTTCTGACTGCCGGCAACAGAAACGCTGTAGGCTCTGGCTCCGAATAAAAGCATAAGTAAAAGGAAAAGGAGAAATAAGCCAAAGATCATGACAACAAAGATCCTGTGGACAGAGTGTCTGGGAGAGAGTTTGTCATTCATGAGAGACCTCCCTTCTGCTGAGAAAGAATCAGGACACTGATGGAGGGCAGCAGGTTAGAACCGTTGGGCACATATTCTACTACAAATTTATCAGGGTCATAGGAGATTTTATAATCTGTAAGCAATTCCTCCAGATTCTGGGGATAGTTTCCGGTCAGCGCATAGGTATGGATGGCTCCTTGCTCTAGCGCTCTTTTTAAAGTGGTCTGCTCTTTTGTGACAGCCTCCCTGCCTGCACCTGTGATGCCCAGATAGAAGATCAGACAGACAGCTGCCAGAAGCAGTATGGGGAGGAATGCCTGCAGTCTTCTTTTTATCCGTGCTCTGTCTGTTTCAAATATATCCATAGTGGTCACCTCAAATTGCAATATCGGAAAGAATTCCAAGGAGCGGCATCATGACAGAAAGGAGGACCAGACCGATCAGGACAGAAAATATGATCACGATGGTTGGTTCTACAATGGAGATAAGATTTCCGGTAACTGTCAGCGATGAGTCGCGGTAGCGTTGGGCAAGGCGGTTCATGACTTCATCTGCAGAGCCGGCCCGCAGACCCACAGTGATCAGTCTTGCTTCCATTCCCTGAAAAAGTTCTGAGTCAGACAGCGCATTTTCCAGCAGAGAACCTTCTTCCAGCAAAGCACAGGCTTTTGCATTTTTTTTCTTAATATCCGGCTGGGAAATAAGCTGTCCAGCCATTTCCAGAGTGGTAATATGGTCCATGCCGCTGTGAAGTCCCATGGCAATGGCCTGGGTCAGTCTTGCATAATCGGCAGAAATGGAGATTTCTCTTATATGGGGAAGATGACCGGCTAGGTTCTGCAGATAAATGCGGCCTCTGGAAGTAAAGAAAAGAACAGCAAAAGCAGCAATCATTACCAGGATCACGGCGAATACTACAGCGGAGTACTGGCTGATCATACTGCCGGCATGGAAAAGTCCGTTGGAGAACTGATTCATTTCCAGTCCCATCTGCTGAAATACCTGGCGGAATACAGGCAGGACCTTTGCCAGGAGGATAAGGATCACAGCAGTCATCATCACCAGCATGAGAAGGGGATAGGTGATTGCACTTCTAATATTTTCTGATATTTCCATCTCTTGCTGGTAGTGCAGGGAGAGACTGTTCAGTACCTCGTCCAGGCATCCGGTTTCCTCTCCGATTTTTACATAAGAGATCATAGAGTCCGGAAAAAGTCCGGTGTTGTGGAGAGAAATATAAAAGGAACCGTTTTCTTCATAATCTGTCTGGAGGGACTGGAAAAAATCTCGTCCCCTTTGGGTATGACTATCCTCCAGCATCAGCTGGATTCCTTCTGCACAGGAGATTCCTGAGTGCAGAAGGATGGAAAACTGTTCGCAGAAATAAAAAAGCTCCTGATTGGTTAGTTTTGCTTTCATGAAAATTTTATTCCTTTCTGAGACTTGCGGCAGACTTATCTTGTAAATTGTACAGTGTAATTTTCATCATCTCCTATGTATTGCCGGATGGATGCATCTTCCTTGCTGTTGGAGTCAAAGGTGGGATCCATGCGGGACCAGGAATCGCCACTGAATTCCACAGCCTTATCCACCCATCCTCTGGAGCGTATATATATGCTGATCCAGGCGTGTTTGACAGTACCGGCATATCCGATCTGAAGCTTACAGGGGATGTCGCGGCTTCTGAGCATGGCTGCTGTAAGGGCGGCGTAGTCAAAGCAGATTCCCTTTCCTGTTTCAAGGGTCTGGTCTACATCCGGAAGATAATCAGAATCCACACTTTCTGCCAGTTCATAATCATAGGTGACATGGCTGATAACATAATTATAAATTGCCTGAAGGGCATCAATGTCGGAGGTATCCTCTGATACAATGGAGAGGGCTAGTTTGCTGGCCTTTGATTCCGGCGAAAAATTCACATACTGATTGGGATAGAGAAAGGGGAGGAATTCATTATCTAACTGAACATCCAGATTCTCTGCGAAAAGAGCTGCATATTGTGTACCGTCTATTTGCTGGTAACAACAGATCTGATAAGTACCGCTGCCGTCTGTAAAGGGAATTACAGCGGTTTCACCGGGCTGTATAAAATAGGAATAAGTAGTTCCACCGTCTGCTGTCAGCTGAACGTTCACCTTTTGTTTTGTGGAATCAGACACAGCAGTGAGATAACCCTGTGTGATATTGGAGATATCCAGAGTTAGTGGGGAATTTCCTACAACTTTTTTCCCAGGAGCTTTGGGAACCAGTACCTGAAGAGGGGAATAATCGGGAGGCTCTTTGGAGTCTCCGTCAGAAGTCCCGCAGCCTGCCAGAACCAGACAGGAAATCAATACCAGGACGACAAAGACATGGACAAAATGAGGTTTTGACATTGGTTCATTCCTTTGCGTATATTAAAATAAAAAATGTGTATGTAAAGATGATAGTATTTTGGGTTAAAAAGTATTTCTATCAACATTCTATCAACAGTATAGCAGATTAGCGGAAAAAGAAAATGTAATTTACAAAAAAATTAATATTTGTAATAATTTGTCCGTAAAACTGTATTGACATTCTCAAAAACGCGGAATATACTATAGATAAATAAAGGCAAACCTGTTGAAAAGCAGGGACGCAAAGCCAAGGGTCTAAGATCAGCATTGCTGATTATGACAGCCGGTTGCCACATTAAATTCCAATTATGTAATGTGATTTCAGGAAAGAGCTGATTTGGATCAGCTTATATTTGTGGTAGCCGTTTATATTGATAAACGGTTTTTTTTTATTTCCGCAGATAGAAAAGTCAATTTTTAATCCATATTGCTTCTGATATCTGGATCCATTCACGTAGGATTTCAACATTCAGAAAGGATGTGTAAGGTTTATGAAAAAGAGAATCACTGAATTATTGAAAAAGAGAAGGGTAGCAGCAGGACTCACTGCAATTGTGCTTGCTGTAGCTGTGGGCAGTGTAGCTGTTGTACAGCAGAAAAGCCAGATACCGGAGCTTCCGGTGTATACAGACCCTGAGATGGAAACCAATATTGAGGAAGAGGAGACACCTCTTGCAGATAAGCCGGTGGTTAAAACTACTACAAGTAAGAAAACAACAACTAAGAAAGTAAAAATGAAAAAGGCAGCAGCAAAAACATACACAAAAGAACTTCCTGCCACATCAACTACTTCCAAAAAAACAGCTCAGACTTCCAGTGCTTCAGTTGTAACCCAGACAACAGTTGTAAAAAAGATTGAAGAGAAATATACAAAGAAGTCAAAAGTGAAAGTGGTTACCACAGTAGCTACTACCACAGTTACCACAACTACAACAGCGAAGGCAGGAGCTTCCACAGGAGTTAATTCTGCAACCACAGCGAACAACAATAGTGGTGTTACAGGTACTGTTGAGGTTGGACAGCTTGCTCCGAAAGAAGACAGCCGTGTACTGACCGCATACAGAACCCTTGGATTTAAAGTAAATGTAGATCCATCTGTTTCTTATTCAGGATATTTCAATGCCCGTAACAGACAGATCACATTGAAAAAAGTAAATGAAACCATTTATCATGAATTGGGACATTTCATTGCATTTATTGCCGGTAATGTAGACACTACATCAGAATTCAAGACCATCTATAATCAGGAGAAGAGCCTGTACACAGCTTATAATAAAGCTTATGTAACACAGAACAGTTCAGAATATTTTGCAGAATCAGCGAAAGAATATGTTCTGAATCCAGGTGCATTAAAAGCTGCAAGACCGAAGACTTATGAGGCTGTCAGATCAGCGGTTGAGTCTATTACAGATGAACGTATTGCAAAGATTCAGAAATATTACGGAGCAATCTGGAAATAATTTATAAAGTGATGAGCGAAGCCGGAAGCATAGATATGTTTCCGGCTTTTTTGTAAGCTCATCCTGATAAACTGCGGAACAGTAACGCAGAACGAATTTTGGCGGAAAAGGTAATAGAAAACTACTTGCATGCAGGGGCAGGAAGAGAATATAATATGAGATAATAGAGCAACAGTAGACAGATAACAGAAAGTATGTTAGTATATACAAAATATCTGATATTCCTGCCATTTCCGGCAGTTTATCCCATTAACAGAAACAGATAATAAATGAAGATGGATAAATGTTATATTTAATATAGCTGCAGAAAGCTGTGAGGTATTTATATGAGAGAAAAGTATGAATCATTATCTCTGGCAACATTAAAAGATCTGGCAAAAGCCAGAGGTTTAAAGGGAGTGTCAACGTTGCGGAAACCGGAACTGATCGAACGGATGCTTCAGGAGGATCAGCTGGAGAACGAAGAGAATAATAAAAAAGCTGAGAAGAAAGAGCCTGATAAAAAGGCGGAGGAAGAGGAGCATAAGAAAGCAGAAAATGAGTCTTCCCAGAGTTATGTATCTGCGGAAAATGTACAACTGGACAGCGGAGAGAAGGCCAATGGGATTCTGGAGGTGCTTCCGGATGGATATGGATTTATCCGATGCGAAAATTATATGCCCGGTGAAAACGATATTTATGTATCGCCTTCTCAGATCCGCAGATTTAATTTAAAAACAGGAGACATCATCCGTGGTAATATCAGGATTAAGACCCAGGGCGAGAAATTCAGTGCCCTTTTGTATGTGACTTCCATCAATGGATTCCATCCCAGCGAGGGCCAGAGACGATATAATTTTGAGGATATGACCCCTATTTTTCCCAATGAACGTCTGCGGATGGAGAGACCAGGCGGAACTGTAGCCATGAGGATCGTGGATCTTATCAGTCCCATTGGAAAGGGACAGCGTGGAATGATTGTGTCCCCGCCAAAGGCCGGTAAAACCACGCTTTTGAAGGATGTGGCCAAATCGATTCTTAAAAATAACCCGGATATGCATTTGATCATTCTTTTGATCGATGAGCGTCCTGAAGAGGTTACAGATATTAAAGAAGCAATCCGTGGAAGCAATGTGGAGGTGATCTATTCTACCTTTGATGAGCTTCCGGAGCATCATAAGCGTGTATCTGAGATGGTAGTGGAGCGTGCGCGCAGATTGGTAGAGCATAAAAAGGATGTTACCATTCTGCTGGATTCCATTACCAGACTTGCAAGGGCATACAACCTGATCATTCCGCCAAGCGGACGAACTTTGTCTGGTGGTCTTGATCCGGCGGCTCTGCATATGCCGAAGCGGTTTTTCGGAGCTGCCAGAAATATGCGGGAGGGAGGCAGCCTGACTATTCTTGCCACAGCGCTGGTAGATACCGGAAGTAAGATGGATGATGTAATCTATGAGGAATTTAAGGGAACCGGTAACATGGAGCTGGTACTGGACAGAAAACTGCAGGAGAAGAGGGTATTCCCTGCTATTGATATCCAGAAATCCGGCACCAGACGAGAGGATCTTCTTCTGACAAAAGAGGAACAGGAAGCTGTGTATATTATGCGTAAGGCATTGAATGGTATGAAGTCTGAGGATGCGGTAGAGCAGATCCTGAATATGTTTGCACGGACCAGAAATAACGAGGAATTTGTGCAGACAGTGAAGAAGCAGAAATTCATTTAAAAAAAATGTAAAATACCTTGCATTCCTCCGGGGGCTGTGATATAATCAAAAAGCTGTTTAATTAATAGTAAATTTGCTGGTGTCGCATAAGCGGCAATCAGTGATAATTCGTCAATGAATACGAATAGTAAATAGAATCTTTACAGAGAGGTGAAAATCATGAGAGAAGGAATCCATCCGAACTACTATCAGGCAACTG